>Ga0207004_1029_pt1 | contig 45747 bp, 41 predicted proteins | sample Alteio_BWMinCont_86_FD_153468 | JGI IMG/M metagenome (GOLD analysis project Ga0207004, IMG submission 153468) | Enriched cells from forest soil in Barre Woods Harvard Forest LTER site, Petersham, Massachusetts, United States -... | ecosystem: Environmental > Terrestrial > Soil > Temperate forest >...
TAAATGAATCCTGGTACAAACCCCAGTTTTTATTTAATAAGTTGCCTACGTTAATAATATCCAATGATACCTCCAGAGTATTTTTAGTTTTTCCTGCCCTAACATAAAAATCCTGGACAACTTTAAAGTCGAATCTTTTGTAATATGGTAATATTACGCCGTTTCTTTGAGCAAATTGCCCTCTGTGGTTTTTCAGATATTTATCCTGATTAATAAATGAATTTAACTGATTCCATTGTGCCTGGGCAGTACCTGGGTTAGTTGATGCATCAGGTACTAAAATAATGTCGCTTTGGCTTTTTGGAATGTACATTAAATCGTTTGTGGCTCCATCATTATTAGGGTCGCCGCTGGTGATGTATGATACTGCGCCATTATTAGCCATTTCAAACAATAAGCCTACAGATGTAGCGCCGTGGCCAAAATAGTCCTTTTTATACATTAACGAACCAATTACACGGTTAGGCTGAACGAATGTACTGTTTGAAAGATTATCGCCATTTGGATTGCCTGCAACATCGCGCGAGCTCCATATAGTACTCGCTGTTGAACCTCCATCATTAACATCCAGTGAACCGCTATGGGTATAGGCAACGTTAAAATAGAAACCGCCAACAAATGTTTTTTGGATCTGGCCGGTAACGAAGTAAGAATCACCTCTATTAGTATTGGTTAAGTAATACAAGCCCGTGATTGATGGATTAGCAGCGGTAGCCGCTGATGCCGCAGGTGTTGTATTTTTTGAATTATAGCGAATTTGGCCGCCTGAATTAGGTAAGGTTACGTACCCATCAGATAATACCAGGTTTTCTGTATAGATAGCATTAATATCTTTAGTGTATGCACCTTCAATTGTTGCTACAACACCCCAACCTAATTTTTGGTCGATGGCCAGGTTAGACCTGAATACTTTTGGATATTTAAGGTTCGGATCGGTAATATCCAACTCATAAGAAGTATTTGCTGCTGCTGCACCTATCGGGTGGTTCGCATTAACATTTGGGTTAAATATTAACTGGCTATTTTGAGCCGCTGTGTTTCCTGCAGCACCTTTCACTACAGTATATGAGCCAAATAACACACCATTGTTTGATGCCTGGTTTGATATCCATACAAAAGGAACAGTACCTGAGAATAAACCGGTACCACCGCGAACCTGGGTTGAACCATCGCCATTTACATCCCAGTTAAAGCCAACCCGTGGCGATAATTGAACACGATTTTTTGGCAATACTGATGGATTAACTTGTATACCTTGCTGGAAAGTAAGGCCGGTAACATTATTGTTTTGCGGTAGTGATGTTGGGAAAGCATCATAATCTGCCCTGATACCATACGTTAACCTGATATTATCTGTTATATGATATTTATCCTGTGCATATAAGCTATATATACCTGCGCTAATTTTTGCATAAGGTAAAGAACCACCAGCTGCAGAATAACGAACTGTATATGCCGCTGCAGGTAAACCATGCAAGAAATCATACGCTGAGTTATAAGTATATAAACCATTATAATCGGGCGCGAAACCATTTTTGTAGCTCTGTATCTGGTCGCTGGTACCAAAAGTAAACTCGTGTTTACCTGCATACAAGGTTAAATCATCAGAAAACTGGCCGATGTTGGTGTATAATAAGTTACCAACAGTATAAAGCTCAGAACCGAAGCTTGTTTCAACAGCGGTAGATTTAACAACATCTGTAGCGGTACCTACTGATGTACTGTTGCCAATATCAACAAAAGGAATACTTTCGCCACCTAACGCCGTACGGAAATCTCTTAAGGCAGAGTAACCAAGAGTAGCCCTGTTTGATAAGCTGCTGCTGATACGGCTATCCAACTCAATAATACCTATGTTGAAGTTATTATTAATGCGATATCCTGAACCATAGAAAGGTAAACTGTTTACACCTGCATCGCGGGTGCTGCCATACCCAACAGCGGTAGTACCGTTTGAGTTTGATATACCCGAGTTGCTTGGCGGGTGATCTCCGTATGATTTCAGATAAAAGTATTTAGCACTCAAAGTATTGTTTTTGTCGATATTCCAGTCGATTTTTACAGTTACTTTATCGCTGTAGGTATCAAAGCTATAACCCTGGTAAGGGCCTGCATTGTAACCGTAATGCTGAGCAAGATAGTTTTTAATCGAATCGAGGGTTGAGGCTTTAGCTTGTGATACAGAACCACTGGCGCCTGAACCTGTAGCTACGTAAGGTGTAGCTGGTTGGCTTATGCGCTCCTCTTCGCCAGAAACAAAATAAAACAATTTGTTTTTAATGATGGGACCACCGAAGCTTGCACCTATCTGGTGATAATTAAAAGGTGTTTTAGTAACTGTTGTATTACCCGCGCTATAACCTGTGAGGCCGGTACTGCGCAAATAATCATAAACAGTTGCTTTAAACTCGTTAGTACCTGATTTTACAACGGTATTAACACCCGCACCTGTAAAGTTACCCTGACGAACGTCGTAAGGTGCGATATCAACCTGAATCTGGTCAATTGCATCTAATGAGATGGGTTGCGAGTTGGTTTGGCCACCAAGCGTACTTGCTAAACCAAAAGAGTTATTGAACAATGCACCATCTACGGTAATATTGTTAAATAAGCTGCTTCGGCCGCCAAAACTCAATCCGTTTGCCGAGGGGGCAAGTTTTGTAAAATCACTTAATGATCGGTTTAAGGTAGGTAAACCATCAATTTGTGAGCGGCTTACCGTTTCGCGGGCACCGGTGCGTGATGAGTTGATTACTTTTCCACTGGTACCTGAAATTTTCACTTCAGATAAGGTGGTGCTGCTTTCGGTTAATTTAGCATCAATGTGTTGATCCTGACCAATTGATAAAGTAATGTTTTCTTCAATAAAATCGGTGTAGCCTACAAATGCTACTTTAAAAGTGTAGGGGCCGCCTACTCTTAAATTAGGTAAGTTAAACCGGCCGTCGGCACGGCTTCCGGTAGAGTATACCGTTCCGGTTGGGATGTGTGTAACAATAATGGTTGCTCCGGGTATCGGGCCTTTGCTATCGCTTACGATACCGTTGATTGATGCGGTTGTTACACCTTGCGCGCCAGCATTTTTCGAAGCGAAAAATGATACACACATGACTAGTAGAAATAGAAGTAAATGCTTCCTCATACGTTGTTGTTTTGTGTTAATGATAAGTCAGTTAATTGCAACAAAAATAATACATCCCGGTATCAATAATGTTACATTAATATTAATACTGATTAAGTATTTATTAACAATAAACACAAATTCAACATGATATGTTAAAAAATAGGTCAAATACCTATCAAACTAGTATTTATCTATATTTTTAATATTTGTCTGTCAACCTCATTTATGGCGTCATTTTAATCTGAAAATCCTATTATTTAGTATGGCTGGGTAGCATTTTTGCATATCGGGCTATTTACTTAGCTTTGCGCTAATTATATACATCATTAAATAAAAGCATGAACTACGATTTAATTGTTATAGGGTCGGGCCCGGGTGGTTACGTAGCTGCCATTCGCGCTTCCCAACTGGGTTTAAAAACAGCAATAATTGAAAAAGAATCCCTTGGCGGAATATGCCTTAACTGGGGTTGTATACCTACCAAAGCGTTATTAAAAAGCGCCCAGGTATTTGAATACCTAAACCATGCTGCCGATTATGGCATTACTGTAAATGGTGGCGAAGTTAATTTTGAGGCAATCGTAAAAAGAAGCCGCGGCGTTGCCGATGGCATGAGCAAAGGCGTTCAGTTTTTAATGAAGAAAAACAAAATTGACGTAATAAACGGCTTCGGTAAAATTAAAAGCAAAGGCGTTGTTGAAGTAAAAAGCAGCAATGGCACTACACAAGAAGTTACCGGAACTAACATTATAATAGCTACCGGCGGCCGCTCACGTGAGTTACCAAACATTAAACAGGATGGCGAGAAAGTAATTGGCTATCGCCAGGCGATGATATTACCTAAGCAACCAAAGAGTATGATTGTTGTAGGTTCGGGCGCTATTGGTATTGAGTTCGCTTATTTTTATAACTCAATTGGTACATCAGTTACTGTAGTTGAATATTTAGATAACATTGTGCCTTTAGAAGACGAAGAAGTGTCAAAACAACTTGGTCGTTTATTGAAAAAAGCAGGCATCAATATATTAACCGGTTCAAATGTTGAGTCTGTTGATACATCAGGCGCAGGCTGTAAAGTAACTGTAAAAACCGCGACCGGTATTGAAGTTTTGGAAGCCGATGTTGTTTTATCAGCGGTAGGCATATCAACCAACCTGGAAGGCATCGGACTTGAAGAAGTTGGCGTTAAAACCGACAAAGGAAAAGTATTGGTTGATGATTATTACAAAACCAACGTTGAAGGCATTTTTGCCATCGGCGATATTGTAAAAGGACAAGCATTGGCTCACGTAGCATCAGCAGAAGGTATCATTTGCGTTGAGAAAATCGCAGGCCATCATCCAGAACCTTTAAACTATAACAACATACCGGGCTGTACTTATTGCGCTCCTGAGATTGCATCTGTTGGTTATACCGAAAAGGCGGCCAGAGAAGCAGGCTATGAGTTGAAGATTGGTAAATTCCCATTCTCAGCATCAGGTAAAGCATCCGCCGCCGGCGCAAAAGATGGTTTTATTAAATTGATTTTTGATGCCAAATACGGCGAAATTTTAGGCGCGCATATGCTGGGCCATAACGTTACCGAGCTGATTGCTGAAATAGTTACCGCGCGTAAACTGGAAGCGACCGGCCACGAGCTTATCAAATCTGTACACCCTCACCCAACAATGAGCGAAGCTGTTATGGAGGCTGCAGCTGAAGCATACGGCGAGTGCATACATTTATAGTTTAAAGTTGAAGGTGTAAAGTTTAAAGCTTTCAATTACTGATAATTTAAAGATCAATGATTAATAGTCATTGATCTTTTTTGTTTTAGGTAGATATTCAATCTTTTTTTTGACTTTTGAGTTTTAACTTTTGACTTTCACTTATGAACCTACATACCATTGATACCGGCTTTTTTAAATTAGATGGCGGCGCCATGTTTGGTGTAGTGCCCAAAACCATCTGGAACAGAACCAACCCGGCTGATGAAAACAATCTTTGTACCTGGGCCATGCGTTGCCTGCTGGTTGAGGATGGCGATCGTTTGATATTGATAGATACAGGTATTGGTAACAAACAGGATGAGAAGTTTTTTAGTCATTACTATTTACATGGTGATGCTACTATTGATAAATCGTTAGCAGCTAAAGGCTTTCACCGTGATGATATTACGGATGTATTTTTAACGCATCTGCATTTTGATCACGTGGGCGGCGCGGTTAAAAGGGAGGGTGATAAACTAAAGCCTGCTTTTAAAAATGCTTTTTACTGGAGCAATAAAGACCATTGGGAATGGGCCGTAAACCCGAACGAACGTGAAAAAGCATCATTTTTAAAGGAAAATATTTTGCCTATACAGGATAGTGGGCAACTGCGATTTATAGATAGTAAAGACGGCGTGCAGTTCTCCGAAAATTTTCAGGTAAAATTCGCATTTGGACATACAGAGGCAATGATGCTGCCACTACTCAATTACAAAGGCCATGAAATTTTGTATATGGCTGATCTGCTGCCATCTGTGGGGCATTTACCTATACCTTATGTAATGGCTTATGATATGTTCCCGTTGAAAACACTTACCGAAAAGAAGATTATTTTAACCGAGGCCTTGGAAAAACAATATATTTTGTATCTTGAACACGACGCCATTAATGAGTGTTGTACACTACAACAGACAGAAAAAGGCATCAGAATAAAAGAAACATTTAACCTAAATATTGTATAAAAACAGGGAGCCTTATTACCACAAAAACCGTGCAATAGATTGCATCAAATCAAGTATAGACCTTCTTTTTTGAAAACTTTTTTTAGTTATTTTTTTTATAACAATTTTATAGCTTTACACGTTAATTTTTAGAAAATCCACTTAGAATCGAGGTTTTAAATAGATGAGACAACTCAAAATAACCCAATCCATAACCAACCGTGAATCTCAATCACTTGATAAATACCTTCACGAAATTGGAAAAGTTGACCTGATAACTGCCGAAGAAGAAGTAATATTAGCACAAAAAATACGGGAAGGTGACCAGGCTGCCCTGGAACGTTTAACCAAAACCAACTTACGCTTTGTTGTATCTGTAGCAAAACAATACCAAAACCAAGGCCTTACCCTTGGCGACCTGATAAACGAAGGAAATTTAGGTTTAATAAAAGCAGCTAAACGTTTTGACGAAACCAAAGGATTCAAATTCATATCGTACGCCGTTTGGTGGATTCGTCAGTCCATTTTGCAGGCCATTGCCGAGCAATCGCGCATTGTACGTTTGCCTTTGAACCAGGTGGGTTCATTAAGTAAAATAAGCAAGGCTTTCTCAAAATTAGAGCAGGAATTTGAGCGCGAGCCATCGCCGGAAGAACTGGCAGATATATTAGAGACTACCGTTGATAAAATATCTGATACTCTAAGTAATTCGGGCCGACATGTATCCATGGATGCGCCATTTGTACAGGGTGAAGAAAATACATTATTGGATGTATTGGAAAATCACGAGCCGAATACAGACTCGAACTTAATTAATGAATCATTATCCGAAGAAATAAAACGTTCACTATCAACCCTTACCGAACGTGAGCGTGAGATAGTGGTATTATTTTTTGGATTAGGGGCCAATTCGCCGTTATCATTAGAAGAAATTGGTGAGAAATTTAACCTTACCCGCGAACGTGTAAGGCAGATAAAGGATAAGGCATTACAGCGGCTTCGCCATACTTCGAGGAGTAAGATTTTGAAATCATATTTGGGGTAATAGTCGCCCTTATAAATAAGAAAAGCTTTGCATTTTGCAAGGCTTTTCTTATTTATATTCTGTCATGCAGAACTCGTTTCAGCATCCCGCATGCATGATCGCTTGTCCTGAGGGATGCCGAAACAAGTTCGGCATGACGGTTTAATTATTTAAGAGTCTTCAACACATCAACTGTATATTCAATTTGCTCGGGGTGTACATCAAGGTGCAATACAAAACGGATACGGTGTTTATCGGTGCTCATGGCCCTGATTCCTTTCGCGGCGAGTTTTTCTAGGATGAGTGCAGCAGGTTCAACGGTATCAAATAGTATAAGATTGGTCTCAGCAGGTAAAACACCGCTTACCCAAGGAAGATTGCTTAGGGTTTCACTAAGTATTTGCGCGTGGGCATGGTCTATTTTTAGACGATCAACATGATTATCGAGCGCGTAGATTCCGGCTGCGGCTAAAAAACCGGCCTGGCGCATGCCTCCACCAAAAACTTTGCGGATTCGGCGGGCATATTTGATAGTTTCTTTATCAGCCAAAAAAACAGAACCTATGGGAGCGCCTAAACCTTTTGATAAGCAGACTGATATTCCATTAAAGTATTTACCGTAATCAACCGCTCGGTCGCCGGTATGAGCAAGCGCGTTGAAAATCCTCGCGCCATCTAAATGCAGCTTTAGGCCTTTATTCCGACATAAATCAGCAATTGGCTTAATCTGAGCCAGCGCATAGCAACTGCCTCCGCCTTTATTTACGGTATTTTCTAAGGCGACCAAGCTGGTATGTGGATGATGGATATTGTCGGCGTTAATTTCGGGTTCAATCATTTCGGCAGTGATGATACCGCGATAGCCATTCAGCAAACGAGTTGAAACTGCTGAGTTGAATGCTATTCCCCCACCCTCGTAACGATAAATATGAGCTGTTTGATCGGCAATTAATTCATCTAAAGGTTGTGTAAAGCATTTGATGGCGATTTGGTTGGTCATGGTTCCGGAGGGACAAAAAATCCCGGCCTCCATACCAAACATTGCCGCTGACTTCTCTTCGAGCTGGTTTACGGTTTCATCTTCGCCAAAAACATCATCACCAACTTTGGCATTCATCATGGCATCCAGCATGCCGGGGGTTGGTTTGGTAACGGTATCGCTGCGCAAATCGACAGTTAATTGCATAATTATTTTGATGTGGTTGGTTAAAAATTCAAAACTAATTGTTTTTGGTAAACCGATGAAACACCGGCTTGTAAAGATGTTGAAACAAGTTAGTAATGAACATATAAAAAGTTATTTTTGTGGTAAGTAATTTTGCGATGAATACTACGTTTACCTACTATTATGTTTAAAATAACCACATTCTGCTTATCAATCTTTTGCCTTCTTTTCGTTTTCGAAAAATCACAGGCACAAACCTGGCAGTCGGGCTGCTATTACGATGTTAAAAACAACAAGTCGATAGGTTTGATTAAAATGAAAATGTCGGGAGCTCACCCCATCCCCGATGAAGCTTTTATTGAATATAAGCCTAATGACAAGGCAAATTCTATTAAAATCAGCGCAAGCGAATTAAGCTCATTTGTAATGGGCCGTGATAGTTTTATAGTTGCCGTAGCACCAAGAATGGGTGTATGGAGCAAATACGAGCTGGATTTTGTGAAAGTTGTAGTTGATGCCGACCCTAAGCTTTATATGTTTAGGGGTAAAGTAAACGGCGGTGGTGGCGTACAGCCGGATGTTGGTGTAGGAATTGGCGGCGGTTTTGGTACCGGCGGCGGCGGTTTCGGTATGGGCTTAGGTGGTGGTATCAGCATCCCTTTGGGTGGATCAACAGCAACAGGTTATTATTACGGTGCTAATACAGCGGTAATGAAGCCTTTAACACCTGCTAATTTTATTGATGTAATGAGCGAAATTTTGGGTGATGAACCGGAGATTGTTGATCAGCTGCATCAGAATAAATACAATTTGCGTAATATTGATAAGCTGATAAACAACTATTATAAAGCGCAGGCTGCTCACGGAGTACAGTAATTTTTAGATATAAGATACTTTTTAGAATCAAGATACAAGAGTCAAGAATCAAGACGGGAACCCGACTTAGTTCTTGGCTCTTTCTTTTTTATCTTATTTAAAATGCTTAAAATCATCGTCATTGCCACGCTGCGCTCGCAATGACGATAGTTTTTTATATAATTCTTGAATCTACAGTCCCTGAGCTATAACAAATCCGCAGGCCCAAGCCCATTGGAAATTGTAGCCACCGAGCCAGCCGGTTACATCTACACATTCGCCGCCGTAGTATAGGCCGGGTACTTTTTTAACTTCGAGGGTTTTGGAGGAGAGTTCATCGGTTGATACGCCGCCGCGCATTACTTCGGCTTTATCGTAGCCCTTATCCCCTGCAGGTTTTACTTTAAATTCGTGTATTAATGCGCTGATGTTCTCGATATCAGTTTTGGTTAATGATGCCAGGTTCTTTTCAACCGGGAGCTTATCACTTAAGGCTTCAGCAAATTTGCGGGTGTAGAGGCTGGCCAAATACGCCAATAGCATCTTTTTACCGTTTGCTTCTTTTTCCTGTTGAATGAGATCGGCAATATTTTCGTTAGGCAGTAAATCGATATAAATAGATTCTCCCGGTCGCCAGTAGGATGAAATTTGCAGGATAGCCGGGCCGCTTAAGCCCCAATGGGTGAAGAGGATATTTTCCTCGAAGCTGATCCTGTCATTCCAAACACGGCAGAAAATACTGTTGCCCGAGAGTTGCTCGTACCATGGTTGATCTTTACCAGTGATGGTTAAGGGCACTAAAGCGGGGGCTGTTTCGGTAAGATTCAGGTCAAATTTGCGGGCCATGCGAAGTCCAAAATCTGTCGCGCCTATTTTTTGGATAGGTAATCCACCAGAGGCGATAACAACTTTTGGTGTTTGCAGTTGATATTCCTTTTCACCAATTTCATAAGTAACGATGAACTCATCGCCTGATTTGTCGATATTTTTTACGGTGACATCGCACTTAATTTCCTGACCGAGATCGCGGCATAAGCCGGTAAAAACCTCTACAACATCCTTCGCTTTGTTGGTTGTTGGAAACAGCTGACCTAAAGTTTTCTCCTGACCTTCAATACCATAAGTTTCGAAAAAGCTGATGGTATCATCAACCGTCCATTGCGCGAAGGCGGATTTGCAGAAATGCTCGTTTGCAGAGATAAATTGCTGTGCCGAGGAATACAGGTTGGTATAATTACAACGCCCGCCGCCGCTGATGAGGATCTTGGCTCCTACCTTATCGTTCTTTTCGAGAATCAACGTTCGCTTGCCTAAAAAGCCGGCTTGAACTGCGGTCATTAAGCCGCATGCGCCACCGCCAATAATTATAGCGTCGAAATCTGTTTGTTTTATTAAATTTGTTGCCATGGGCGATGTTGCGCAAATATCAGAATTTGGGAAGATACTTATCTTTTTAATTACAGGAATAATTATCGTGTGCGGTGTTTTCTTTGTGAACCGTGTTTTCTCGCCCAACCATCCCAATTTTGAGAAGCAAACTTCTTACGAATGCGGAGAAGAACCCATAGGCAGCGCATGGTTGCCTTTTAACTCCCGTTTTTATGTGATCGCGTTGGTGTTTCTGCTTTTTGAGGTAGAGATGGTATTTGTTTTTCCTTGGGCGACGGTTTTTGGGAGTCACGAAATAAATAAAGTTGAACCAAGATGGGGAATGTTGTCGTTAGTGGAGATGTTTATCTTTTTAGGGATATTGATACTTGGATTAGTTTATGTTTGGTGCAAAGGTGATTTGGACTGGATTAAACCAGCGGTAATTAAGCCTACTACTGATGTGCAAATACCATCATCGCTTTATGATAAATTGAATTTGGAGCAGAGTTCTCATACGGTACGAAAATTCAGCATGGAGCAATCTATTTTAGTTACTGAGACCGCGAATGCTGCATCGGCAACTCCGCTACCGATCAGGAAGCCGATGTTTAAACCAACTTTTAAAAAGCCTGAAAATGAGTAATGATATAACCAGTGAAAGTGGCGGTGTGGTAATCACCAAAATGGACGACCTGTTAAACTGGGCTCGCTTGTCATCGTTATGGCCTTTAAGCTTTGGTATTGCCTGCTGCGCTATTGAAATGATGGGCTCGTTTGCGTCTACTTATGATTTGGACCGCTTTGGCGTTTTCCCCCGCCCTTCGGCACGCCATGCGGATGTGATTATCATTGCCGGTACTGTTACTTTTAAAATGGCTGAACGTATTAAGCGTTTATATGAGCAAATGCCCGAGCCTAAATATGTGATCTCGATGGGTTCCTGCTCTAATTGCGGTGGGCCTTACTGGCAGCATGGCTACCATGTGGTTAAAGGTGTGGACAGGGTTATTCCTGTTGATGTTTATGTGCAGGGGTGTCCGCCAAGGCCGGAATCGTTGATTGGGGCTATTTTGGAATTGCAGAAGAAGATTGAGGGGGAAAGTTTGGCGGGTAGAGTCGGGAAGTCGGAAAAGTCCGGAAGTCCGGAAGTGGTATAAGCTGCTTGGGGCTCTTTCGCGCTTCGCTGACTCACCCCGACGGCGCTTCGCTGGTCGCCCCTCTCTTTCGCTGCGCGATATAGAGGGTGAGCTGCATTTATTTCTTAATTTTATTTGCGCTCGTTTGCAACTAGTGCTTAAAATGGTTTGCGATTGCATCGCAAGATTTATATCTTCATTAATAAATGAAACCTATTCTACTTTTGATTTTTATAGTATTGTTACTTATTAATGCAAACTGTAAACAGAAAGCAACAAACACTAGCATAAACCGTAATTGGACAAGTTTAACTATTGATGAGGAAGATCATCGTACAGTAATAACCATTAACAACCAGAATGACACTTCAGATGTAAAGCTGAATGATTTTGGAAGCTTTTTCACGGGCTATCATAAAACTAAGGTTGATAGTTTAAAGACATATTTCACTCCTTTAGAAAAAGACACGATTTTTAATTTGGTTGAGGACATCATTTCAAAACCTGTTAGTAACCATAAAGCATGCACAGATTTTGTTGGCGATATTGAAATGACGGTTTATTACCACGGTTTTAAAGAACCGGGTTCATACAAACAGTCCATAGCTTATAGCGGTGTTTGCAATTGGGATTCTTTATCAGTTAAAACAGAGCAGTTGACGGCGTTGCTTAAACGGAAGATAAAGTTTAAGAAGAAATAGACATTTAACAGCTGTAGTTGCAAACTATACGCATGCTAAGCCCGCAGATCCAGTCTATACACATCTCTGTTAAACATATTAAACTTCCCGCATTTTACTTCAAAAAAATAATTGCAAATAAATTTGCGCAACTCAAAAGTTGCATGTAACTTGCAACCTTAAAGTTGCACAATTACATTAAAAATGAAGCAAGATATATTTCAAGCTATAGCCGACCCAACCCGCAGGGCTATTTTAACTTTACTTACTATCCAGGCATTAACACCAAATGTAATGGCGGAAAAATTTGATATGAGCCGGCAGGCAGTATCGAAACATATTAAAGTATTACATGAATGCGAATTAATCAGGCCTGAGCAATCCGGCAGGGAAATTTATTATCACTTTAATGCAAAAAAGATGCAGGAGTTTGACCATTGGTTGGCTCAATTCAGGCAAAACTGGAAAACTCAATTTAATCAACTTGACGAAGTATTATCAACAATTAAAGAACAGAAAAAATGAACAACGATTTGCTATTTGATTTTAACGTTGACAAGGCAACGAAAACAGTATCCATCACAAGGGAGTTTAATGCCGGTCAGGCTTTAGTATGGGATGCCTTTACCAAGGCCGAACTACTGGACCAATGGATGGCGCCGGCACCTATGCGCGCCAAAACCAAGTATATGAATTTTGAAGTAGGCGGCCGGCGGTTTTATGCTATGATAAGCCCCGACGGACAGGAGCGCTGGGCGGTGCAGGAATTTACTTCCATTACCCCGAAAACCAATTTTAAAATGTACAACGCGTTTGCGGATAAAGACGAAAATCGTGAACTGCCGGGTTCTGAATGGAATTACAATTTCAGCGAACAAAATGGCATAACCAAAGTGGACATTACCATTTTCAATGAATCGTTTGAGCGATTGGAGAAATTATTAGAGGGCTTCAAAATAGGCTTCACCATGACCTTAAAAAACCTGGAAGAGTTGTTGGCGACCTTATCGCAGTAGTTACAAGAAAAAATAACCATTAAAAAATAAAAATCATGAGAACAATTAATCCATGGATCAACTTTAACGGCAATGCTGAGGAAGCATTCACTTTTTACAAATCAGTTTTTGGCGGAGAGTTTACAAAGATCGTTCGTTTCAAGGAGTTATCCAGCGCTGAATTTCAGGTAGCGGAAAATGAGGCAAACAAACTCATGTACATTGCTTTGCCTATTGGGAAACATAATATACTAATAGCCAATGATGTGCCTGAATTTATGGGACGGGTAAGCGAAAACGAAAACAGGTCGAAAATAGTTGTTAGTGCAGAAAGTCGTGAAGAGGCCGACAAGGTATTTAACAGCTTATCTGCAGGCGGTGATGTTGAAGGGCCAATTGGTGACAGTCCGTGGGGTACATACGCCGGAATGTTTAGGGATAAATATGGGATTGAATGGATCGTGGAGTTTGATCCGAATATATAACGATAAGAATAACCGAATAAAACGAAGCCTAACATTTGCTCTTTACCTGTAGTAAATCTACAGGTAAAGAGCATGCTGATATTTCGTCAACGGATGGGGTAATGTATAATTTTCATTACATTATAAATTAACAATTTCATTATCAGGATATTGCAAAGTAATATTATTTGTAAGACAGATGTGCGCTAAACCTTTCGTATTTCTGTAATATCTTACCAATAAATATTATTCAAATTTAATCCTTATCACCAATGAAAAAACTACTCGTCCTGGTGCTGATTATTTTCGCTAAAAGCGCCTTCGCACAAAAAGATACTGTTGGTTTAAATATTCCTTTTGAGAATAATACCGTTGCTTATGAAAAGGTGGTCGATGTACCAAATACTTCTCAAAACCTACTTTTCGGCAATGCCGGGCTTTGGCTTGCAGAAACTCGCCCTTATATCGCAGATACCCAGCTACAACTGGAAGACCCGGTTTTATCACGGGTGGTGGGCAGGGTGACCTCCTCTATTAGTGAGTCTTATAAAGTTTTGTGGCAAACTAATTACTTTTCGCACATTTATAATTTCACCGTACAAATTGATTGTAAAGACAATAAATATAGAATCCGCATTTATAATATCCAGGATGTGGTTGGCACCACGTATACGCCGATGGACAACCTGATGTTCGCGCTTATCAATTCAAAGTCATACACTTTAGCCAATGGCGGTGTTTTGAAAGTGTCGGACTTGAAGGACCGTTTTCAAACGTTAAATACCGTTATACATGACGTAACCGCCGATATCACTAAAAGCATGACGGTAGATAACAGTTTTTGATATAACAGCAAATTTGTAGCAACGGATTCGCACTATTTCAAAGAACTTGATTTACTCTTTTCGCAAGAGCTGTTGAGCGGGTATATACAAATTTCGGGAAATGGGTTAGGATAAGTGCTGACACTGTTTTGTCATATAGGTTGTCTGAACCTGAATTTATGGATTTTAAGAATGCGCAGAATAATTATACCCCCATTCGATAAATTAGTTAATTCAATAAATTCGGGTTCAGACAATGACAACCAGCCCACGTTAGCGATAGAAGTGGATACCAGCCTGAGCGTAATGCCTCCAGGCGTATGAACGGATAGCGCGGATCGGAGGCAACGCCAAAGCATGATTATGACTTTTGCGCGCTCCGTTGACTCACCCCGACGGCGCTTCGCTGGTCGACCCTCTCTTCGCCTGTGGCGGAACGAGGGTGAAATACATGCCTTTTTCTTTACATTTCGATAACTAATTCGGTCACCTTTTAGCTTTCAAATTTCAGTTCAAAAATCGTACCTTTGCGGAAATGATAGCTATAAATAACCTTACGTTTGAGATTGGTGCAAGAGCCTTATATGATGAAGCTAACTGGCATATTAAACCCGGAGAAAAGATAGGCCTTATTGGCGCTAACGGAACGGGTAAAACCACGTTGCTTAAAATAATTGTAGGCGATTACAAACCTACATCGGGCACCATATCTATGGCGAAAGACCTTACCATGGGTTATTTGAACCAGGATTTGCTATCCTACTCATCCGACAAAAATATTTTGCATGTGGCTATGGAAGCTTTTGAGCGCCAAAACCAGTTGCATGATGAGATTGAGATATTGCTTAAAAAACTGGAAACAGATTATAGCGATGATCTGCTAAACAAACTAAGCGACAAACAGCATGAATTTGAACTGCTGGATGGTTACAATATTGAATACAAAGCACACGAAATTTTAGCGGGTTTAGGTTTTAATGAGGCCGACACGCACCGCAAGCTGAGCACATTTTCGGGTGGATGGCGTATGCGGGTGATGCTTGCTAAGATACTTTTGCAGGCTCCCGATATTTTATTGCTGGATGAGCCTACAAATCACCTTGACTTACCTTCTATCCAATGGCTAGAGGATTATTTGAAGGCTTTTGAAGGCGCAGTAATCATCGTATCGCATGATAGGTGGTTTTTGGATAAGGTGATCAACCGTACGGTTGAATCGCGCAAGGGAAAACTGACCGTTTACGCGGGTAATTATTCTTTTTACATAGAGGAAAAAGCACAACGTGAAGAAATTCAGCGTGGTGAGTTTAAAAATCAGCAATCAAAAATAAAACAGGAAGAACGTTTGATTGAGCGTTTCCGTGCTAAGGCATCTAAAGCTAAAATGGCGCAATCGCGTATTAAGGCATTGGATAAATTGGAGCGCGTGGACGATGTGGATGATGATAACCCATCAGTAAACTTCAGCTTCCGTTTCTCGAAGCAATCAGGCAGAAACCTGATAACCTTAGAGAATATCACCAAGAAATATCCTGCTATCGACATTTTAGATGATGCTGAAGCTATCATAGAGAAAGGCGATAAAATCGCTTTGATCGGTGCGAATGGTAAGGGTAAATCGACCTTATTGCGTATTGTTGCCGGCGCCGATAATGAGTTTGAAGGTAAAAAAGAAACAGGTCATAATGTAACCCAAACTTTCTTCGCGCAGCACCAGTTGGAATCGCTGCATTTGGAGAGTCAGATTTTACAGGAGCTGCAGGCTTTCGCACCTAAACATAACGAAACTGAACTGCGTTCGATATTAGGTTCGTTCCTGTTTACCGGGGATGATGTATTTAAGAAGATCAAGGTACTTTCGGGTGGTGAGAAATCACGTGTGGCTTTGGCTAAAGCTTTAACCGCGGATGCTAACTTTTTAGTACTGGATGAGCCTACCAACCACCTGGATATTGCTTCGGTTAATATATTGATACAGGCTTTGCAGCAGTTTGAGGGTACATTTATCGTGGTATCGCACGATAGGTATTTCCTGGATAATGTGGCTAATAAGATCTGGTATATTGAAAATCAGAAAGTAAAAGTTTACCCCGGCACTTATGCCGAATATGAAGAGTGGAACGCTAAACGTAAGTTAGAGCAAAAAGGCTTACCTCCCGCACCTAAGGTTGAGAAGAAGGAAGAGAAAAAGCCTGAGCCTGTTAAACAACAACCTCAATCTGACAATAAATTTCAACAGTTGAAAAAGCTTAACCAGGATTTGGCTAAGATGGAAGAGCAAATGACTGAGCTTGAAAAACAAGTTAAGCAATTTGAAGCCCAACTGGCTGATGAGAAACTTTACAGCGATGCCAATAAATCAAAGGAAGTTACACGCAACTACGACATTAAAAAACTAGAATTAGGTGCTGTGCAACAACGCTGGGAGGCTTTGGCTGAGCAGATAATGGAATTGGAAGCGTAATATTTTTATTGCCTTAATACGCAGTGCTTCTTTGTGCATATCTTTGAGTTTGATGATTAATAATCACCAACCAAGAGATTTACACAAAGAAGCATTTTTTTTATCCCATTATGAACAGATACCTTACCTTACTATTGCTGTTTATTTCGATAAGGGGCGTAGCCCAAACAGCGCCTTACGATAACAATGTTTATAATCCGGCTATAAAAACCGTTGAGTTTTATAATACCAAAAAGGAACCCTCCTTCCCTATCGTCAACTTAAATAGTGCTGAGCAGGTACAACTGGCTTTTGATGACCTGCGTGGCGGTGTGCGCAATTACTATTATTCGATTGAGCATTGTGATGGGGATTGGAACTCGTCCAATTTATCACCTACCCAATATTTGCAGAATTTTACCGAGGATAAGATCATAGATTACACTTATTCATCGGCTACCTTTCAAAAGTATACGCATTATACTATTAAGTTCCCGAATGAGTATATCAAACCTAAAATATCGGGCAATTATATTTTAAGGGTTTATGAAGATGATGATCCAACCAAACTTATTTTGACCCGCAGGTTTTATGTTTTGAACAGCAAGGTTACAGTAACTGGCGAGGTTGTGGCATCGAGTGATTTGGATAACAGAGCACATAATCAGAAAATCAACTTTCAGATTGATTATGGAACACTTAAAGTACAGAACCCGAATAACGACATACGTACCTGGGTAATGCAAAATCAGCGTAACGAGACAGGTAGCTTTACTACACAACCGCAATACATTCGTGGCTCGCAATTAATTTATGGTGATTTAAGCACAAATGAGTTTCCTGGCGGGAATGAGTTCAGGCATTTTGATACAAGAAGTTTGAGGCTGAATTCCGATAGGGTTTCGCGAATTTACAGGGATACCGCGAATTCGGTTGTATTGTTAACTGATGTGAGTCGCAATTTACCTAACTATACTTTTTTATATGATAACGATGGGCAATTTTACCCGCTAAATCAGGACGGGACAGACCCAACTATTGATGCTGATTACGCGCATATGTTTTTTAGTCTGACCGCGGGAAAGACAGCGGCCGATGGCTCGGCTTATATAGTGGGCAAGTTTAACGACTACAAACTGGATGAACACAGCAAGCTTGATTATGATGATAAAGGCAAATTCTACACCCACCTGTTCTTAAAACAGGGTGTTTATGACTACCAGTATGTTTGGATTGATAACGCCACTAAAAAGCCTGATTACACCCTTTTAGAAGGCAATTATTTTGATACAGAGAATAAGTACCAGGTATTGGTTTACTATCATCCGCCTGCGGCGCAATGGGAAGAATTGGTAGGGTATGTGGTTTTGAGTTCGGTGCAGAAATGAGAACCAGGATTAAAAGAGCATTAACTGTCATACTGAGCGTAGTCAAAGTATGTGCGTCGGGCTAACGGATTATTTTTGACAACAAGAGCTTTATATGAACCAATACTTTGTATACATACTTCTATGCAGTGATAATTCCTATTACACAGGTGTAACTAATGATTTGGAACGAAGATTATTTGAGCATCAAAACGGAATGAATCCGAATTCCTATACACATACCAGAAGACCACTCAAATTAGTTTTTCATGAGATGTTTCCAGATGTTAACCAAGAGATAGCTTTTGAAAAACAAGTTAAGGGTTGGACTAGGGTGAAGAAAGAGGCGATTATTAATGGAGATTGGAAATCGTTGCCGAGAATAGCTAAGGAGAAGAAACAGCATTAAGGGCCTTTGCCCACATACTTCGACTACGCTCAGTATGACAGCCCTTGCACATTTTCTATATAAAACAAAATCCCCGATTCACTTGAATTGCAAATCGGGGATTGCCACGCTATCGCTCGCAATGACGTGGTGGTTAATTAAATAACCTTACTGCTTATCATTCAAATTAGGCAGATCGCAAACGCCTTTTAAATAACGTTGTAAGTAGTTAAAGTTTACTTCTGATATCAAAATGTAACTCTGCATGTTGTATGCCGCGCCGTGTGCTCCCGGTGGATAGATGCGTAGGTCAACGTCTTTGCCGGCATTGGTTAAGGCAGTTAATAACTGCATAGTATTAGCCGGGTGTACGTTATCATCGCTCATGGAGTGGATCAGCAGGAAGTGATCTTTTAATCCTGGAGCATGCGTTATGTCTGAACTATTTTTGTAGCCTTCCTGGTTATCATCTGAAGTGCCCATGTAACGCTCGGTATAGATATCATCATATAAGCGCCAGTCGGTTACCGGTGAATTGGCCATACCTACGGTAAAGATACCTGGGTGGGTTAATAAAGTGTAGGTGGTAATGTAACCACCGTAACTACCACCCATAATAGCTCTTTTTGTGCTATCAATAAATGGCATGGTACCCATATAATGCGCGGTTTCGGCGAAATCTTCGCTTTCAAATTTGCCTAGTTGTTTGTAAACGCCTTTCAGGAAAGCACTGCCATAGTTGGCGCTGCCCCTGTTGTTCACGTTTACTACCACATAGCCATTTTGAGCCAGCCATTGTGCCCATGCGCCATCATTAAACTTGTTGAATACTTCGTGCGATTCCGGGCCGCCGTAAACATCCATTACCATTGGGTATTTTTTATTTGGATCGAAGTTGAATGGTTTGATCATGTAGCCATCCAATTCAACACCGTCGCGGGTTTTGAAGTGGAAGTTTTCCTGCGGCGAATAAGCATGAGTTGTTATGTAGTCGCTTACCGCTTTATTGTCTTCCAGTGTTTTAAGCACTTTGCCTTTGTCGTCGCACAAATCAACATGGGTTGGTACGTTTACACTGCTGTATTTATCAATGTAGAATTTAGTATTTGGCGACATGTTGATGTCGTGATAACCCGGCTGCATGGATAACCTTGTTTTCTTGCTGCCGTCGTATTTTATAGAGTAGAATTGCTGCTCTATCGGAGAAGTTTCTGCAGACAGGTAATAGATGGTTTTTGAATCTGGATTGATGCCGATAACTTTTAGCATATCCCAGTCACCTTTTGTTACCTGGTTTAGCAATTTACCCTCATAGCTGTAGCGGTAAATATGATAGTAACCTGAACGGTCTGATACCCAGAAGAAGTCTTTTGACTTTTCAGGGAAGTACAGCATATCATTGATATTGGTGTAGAAATTTGAGATAGCTACCCAGGTAGTGTTTTTTTCTTCTAAAACCACATGATGCTCACCAGTTTTTACATTGAAGAAGTACAGCTTCATATCGTTTTGCGCACGGTTTAGGGTAACCATGGCTAAAACGTCAGGATCGCTTGTCCAGTAGATACGTGGGATGTAGAAATCACCTGTCTCATCAGGACTCAACCATACTTTTTTACCAGAGTTTACATCAATCACACCAATTTTTACTGATGGATTTGGATCGCCAACCAGTGGTATAGAGATGTGGATGTTATTCGGATGCTGACCTTCGTAGTTGGTCATCTGAAAATCGGGTACTTTGCTTTCATCAAATTGCCAGAAAGCCATGTATCTGTTATCAGGCGACCAGTTCCAGGCTTGTGATACTTCTAGTTCTTCTTCGTAAACCCAATCGCCATGGCCGTTGAAGATGCCATTTTCGCTGGTCGAATCACTGGTCAGTTGCTTTTCCTGGCCGGTAGCAAAGTTGTATACGTACATATTGCCCCCACGCTCTATACCTACCATCGAACCATCCGGAGATAACTCGGCAGAGCGGGCATCTTTAGCGGCAACTTTTAATTGTTTGTTTTGAATATCGTAGATGTAATAATCTGACACCCCCGAGCGACGATAGATCTTACGGAAATTAGTTTGGAAAACCAGGTGTTTAAAATCATGCGTCCAGTCGAATTTTTCGTATTCGAAAGCTTTGTCGGTGCCGGGATATTTCAGATCGGCGTTGTTGAAGATCACGCTTTCCTTTAAGGTAGCGGGATTCATTGAGCTGATGCCGTCTTTGCTAGCGAAGGAATATTGATCGCCGCCATTGATCCAGTCGACATTTTGAGGGCCTGATTTACCGCGAAGCATTCTGCCCGCCATTAAAGCATCGGTTAAACTGGTGTATTGGGTTTTAGTTTGCGCGATGGTATTTTGGGGTAATACACAGCCAAACAAACAAAGGCACGCCAACATGCCTTGTAAGGATTTATTTTTCATGAATGAGGGTAATTAAAACTTGCTAAAACTAAACGTTTTTGGGGATGATTACAAGTTTAGCGAAAATGTTATGAGCTTAATAGGCGCGATGGCTGTCATACTGAGGTAATCGAGGTGGAAGGGCAGGCCTTTATGCTTATGCTTCGAGTGCTTCAGCAGGACAATGCGCATGTTCCTCGCAATGACGTGCATTTTCAAGAGTTGCCGAAACTGCGTTAGTGATAGCAGCTGGTACCGGGCCTTGTGGCTAAGGCCGGCGCAGTATGAGCGGATAGCACGGGCCGGAGGCAACGCCCAAAACATATTTCAGACTTTGGCGCGCTCCGTTGACTCACCCGACCACGCTACGCTGGCCGACCTCTCTTCGCCTATGGCGGAAAGAGGTGAATACACAAACTTATTTCCCTCTTTACCGCGCAGCGGAAGAGAGGGCAGGTTGAGCAGCTGAGCGATAACCGGGTGAGTTATCTGCAAGCGTAAACCACCTTATAGGTTATTCGTTTCGCTCAGAATGACAAGACGTGATGCAGAATGACAATTGGTGAGCAATAAATCCGAAATCGAACTTCCAAAATCCGAAATTAAAGTATATTTACAGCTAAAATCACTGACCAGATGCAAGGAAAAAGACCAAAGGACTCCTACACTATAATGAATGAGCTGGTATTACCCAATGATACCAATACGCTGAATAACCTGATGGGTGGGCGTTTGCTGCATTGGATGGATATCGCGTCGGCTATTTCGGCGCAGAAGCATTGTAATAGGATTGTGGTTACGGCTTCGGTGGATAATGTATCGTTTAAGGCTCCTATCAAGTTGGGCGATGTGATTAGTATTGAGGCAAGGGTTAGCAGGGCATTCACTACTTCGGTTGAGGTGCGGATGGATGTTTGGGCAGAGAATATCCCCAGCGGTACGCGGGTAAAAAGTAACGAGGCTTATTATACTTTTGTAGCATTAGATAGCGATGGCAATACCGTGAAAGTGCCTGAACTGATACCGGAAACACCTGAAGAAATCCTGTTGTTTGAAGGCGCGCTTCGCCGCAGGCAATTACGTTTGATATTGGGCGGTAAAATGAGTCCGGATGATGCTACCGAATTGAAGGCCCTATTTTTCGCGGCGCAACAATAACAGCCTATGGCCAGCCTGAAGAAACTCCCCTCGCCTATTACCATACTTTTTATAGTGATTATTATAGCCGCGGCGGCCACCTGGCTGCTGCCTGCGGGTGAGTATGATACACTGAGTTATAACAGCGGATCATTTACGATCAACACTGTTAAGGGCGATAAAACCGTGCCGGTTACGCAGCATACTTTAGATAGCCTTAAGATTTTAATATCGCTTGATAAGTTTAAAAGCGGCGATATATTTAAACCGGTAGCTATACCGGGCACTTATCATCAGCTTAAAAGCAATAAACAGGGATTTTTGGAAGTGATACAAGCGCCAGTAAAGGGTTTGTATGATAGCAGCGATATTATATTCTTCCTGCTGTTTATTGGTGGTTTTATAGCCATATTTCAGCGGACGGGCGCTATGGAGGAGGGTGTTGCATGGCTGTCGCACAAAATGCGAGGGCAGGAAGCCTGGCTTATTATTATCATCACCTTCTTTTTTGCTTTTTGCGGCGCTGCCGAAGGTATGGCCGAGGAAGGGTTGGCCTTCTACCCTATTTTAGTACCCTTATATTTAGTGGCGGGTTATGATTTGCTGGTGCCCGTAGCGGTAATTTTCGCGGGGACCAATATTGGGAATATGGCATCGTTCAGCAACCCATTCTCTACAGTGATCGCTTCCAACGCGGCTGGAATTAACTGGACTGATGGCATTTATGAGCGTTTGCTATTTTTTGCGATTACTACCGCTATTACTATTTGGTATATAGTACGTTATGCGCAAAAAACTAAAAAACACCCGGAAACGTCATTGGTTTACCGGTTTGATGGCGCGGTGAAATCGAATTTCCCGGCTTTCGATACCGAGGATGGCAAAAAAGTAAAACTGGAGCCGAGGAACGCCTTACAAATAATAATATTCCTGGGAACTATCGGTATTATGATCGGTGGGTTTATTGAGGGGTGGTCGATGATTGGGGCAACGGCTTTGTTTATCGTGGCTTCGGTACTGATCGCGGTGATTGCCCGGATGAAGGAAAAGGTGTTTATGGATACCTTTATTGAGGGTGTGAAATCGCTGGTGTCTGTAACGTTAATTGTGGGCGTAGCGCGCGGGGTTACCATTGTTTTGAATGACGGGCATATCAGTGGCACTTTGTTGTTTTACTCGGCCATGATGGTTGGTAAAATGCATGCGGTATGGTTTATTTTAATGATGATGGTGATGTACATGGTGTTTACGCTATTTATTTCCTCATCATCGGGCATGGCGGTACTGACTATGCCGATATTCGGGTCGCTCGCGGTAATTGTGGGTGTGCCTGGTAAGGAAATTGTAAATGCTTACCTGTTTGGCATGGGGATAATGGGTTTGGTTACCCCTACCGGGATTATGCTGCCATCGCTGAATATTGCCAATGTAAGTGTAAAGGCCTGGCTGAAATTTGTGTATCCGCTGATGGTAATATTGTTGCTTGTTTCGGCGGCATTTTTGGTGGTTGGGGTATTGTAAGGAAGCGAAGTAATCGCATGACCATGTCAAGCAAATGAGCGCAAGATTAATAGCTAATTAATAATCATGCTGAAATTAAAAATTTTAACTGTACCGATTTTATTTGTAAGCATGTTTTGGATGGGGTTTACTTTTAAATCTCATCAGTCACAAAAAGTTAGCAAACTACATAATGCGGCAGACACTGGAATTCTACATCTTAATGATTTAACGAAATCTGACAGAGCTAAATATAGCTTAACAATTATATTAGCCAAATTAACTAAAGACCCTTGTGGGCCTAATAATTACTTTTATCCTGTAACAGCGATACTTAAAAATAACTCAAAAGATACTCTAACATATTTAGATTATACATGTAGTCATTTTATTTGGGAAACAGATAATCAATTACTTTGGGCATACCAACCAACAGATGAATGTTATGGTTGTAATGCCAATTTTATGACCCACTTTATCGTACTTCCCGGGAAAAGTAAAACTATATTTTTGCACGCGATCTTTAGAAAAAATATAAAACCAGCACAAACTAATTTTAGGGTGGGAATGATATTACAGCGGGTAATTAATTTCAGTGACGATAGGGTTTATTTCAGGTATTTTCAAGCACCTCAGTCAGATAATCGCTTAGATCATTTAAGTAAACAAAAACAGAATCTTATATGGTCTAATTTTGTATCTATTCACACGAATTAATAATTTCAATAACATTGTTATCTAATTATTCAATAAAAAACAGAACAAAAACATAAGAAAATCACTGTTTTTTAATGATTGGGCTTTTCTTGTACCAAGTGTTTCATCTGTACCGTGGTACACTTATATTGTTTCTTCCTTTAGAATACTTAACACATTATTGTTATCAATGCCACCAAAAAAGGATACACCATGAGCGCCATTCTTTAGTGCTACCTGTATACCCTGACGGATCTCATCGTCATTCTTAAAGTTTGGCAAATACAGGCCTGCATATAGCGGGAACTTGCCTGCAAGGAAATGCGTGCCTTCTTTTACCGCATAGCCTATCCAGCTTACCTGCTCGTTGTAGAAACCGTGGTAGATCATCGGACAAATGCCATCCAGGTTCCAGTTTGTCCAGTCCTGCCTTACGTTGCGGCGGGCAACTTCGGGGGTTGGGAACACAGCTGCGGTTATTACTTTATTCTTTTTGTGTGCGATGTCGGCCAAGCTATTCACCACCCGGGTTATGTTACCATAGCGAAATAAACGCCATGACAGGCTTGCATCCGGATATTGCAGGGTGGTTACATCAATGTCATATTGATCTTTAAAATGCGCCTGACAAACCTCGCAGTAGCAAAAATCATAAGCCGGTAGTTCCTTGGTTTGGTCGAGGTTGTAATGGCTCCACAGGTTCACAGGCAGTATCACATCGCAGTAGCGCACGTAATCCAGATGGACACCGTCTATATAATCTTTGTTAATAATATCTGTTACCTGTTGCTCCAGGTACTGCTGTACTTCGGGGCGCGACGGGCATAGCCAGCGGTAGTAATCCACATAAGGCGGATGATCGACACAGGACTCCCCATTACGGTTTTTACTGTACCATTCCGGGTGAATCTTAAGTAATTCTGCGCGGTTAAAGGTCCACATCCAGCGGTGGGCTTCCAATCCGTTAGCTTTTGCGGTACGGAAATGGATTTCGCTATCGTTTTCAAAAAGTATAGCGCTAATGCCGGCTGCTTTATAGCCTGCATAGCGAATATTTAACTCGTCCTGGGTATCCTTTAGGTTCGGATTAATCCAAACCCAGTTTTTTAGCTTGTGCTTTTTAGGGGCGGCTAAACTTACTTCGGCTTTGCCTTTTAATGATAAGCCGGTAGCGGCACCTGCCAGTAATCCTGCTTTTATGAATTCCCGTTTATTCATTTTTCTTACTTATTTGATTGATCGCGCTTTGCTGGTTGATAGTCCACACCTGGTTACTTTGCTTGTCATTTATCAGCCCCATAAACTGGTGTTTGGTAGCCTCTAGTTTTAATAAATTCGCTTTGCCATTTACCACTATTCTACTTTTAATTCCGAGTTGTTTTAACAATAAAGCATACCTGTGATGCTTTATGAAATATAGGTATTCGCGGTAATAGATCAACCACAAATATCGTTTCTGCAGCTCAGAATAAGGCATCGTAAAAGTATTATTATCTGTAGTACTTTTGATAAACTGCAAATACCCCCAACGCTCCGGGAAATGCATATCAATCACCCCCTGCGCCGACCATACCCAATTATGCTCCGGTTTTAAATCGCCAGATGCGGTAGTTTGCTTTACATATTTGCCATTATGCACATCGGTATCCCACTCCACACGCGAAAAATTAATGCGCCACAAATCACCATCAACTGGTATATTTATATTGTTACCCATGCTGATTGATTTAAAAGGAATAGCGATTTCAACTGTCCAACCTTTATCCTTATCGGCAGGATTATTTACGGTGCCTTGTACCTTTACCGCGGTTCGCAATCCCTCGGCATTATAATTTATCATGGCATCGCCTCTATCCCTGTATGGGGTATTAAGAAAAAGATCGAAAATTGTATTCAGCGCATTTACCTCAAACTCGTAGTATTGATGTATGGTGTTATTGGGATTAATAAACACCTCAAAATCATTATCATGATAAACAATAGCATCATGCCTCGTTTCATAGGCCCAAACATTAGGTTCCTGTATTTTTGCTGCAATGTAAATGCAACTATCGCCCCAAAGCATTTTTACTTGGGTATGAAGTGTGGGATGTGGCTTTTTATCACCCTCAATATCCTGGAATTCATTCGTCCACGCTGCCTGGTTCCAGGTTGTATCATTAATATCACCATCAATTGCAGGTGGCGTCTTAGTATAATGAATAATGTAGTTGCGGGGAGTTGTAAATAGATTTTCAAGCCCATGAAATGGCGATTGCGCATTTACGCAAAACACCACAAATGAAAGGAATATGGTTATGAGTATTTTCCGATGGATATTTGATCTCATGCTGTCGTTTAATGATCAGCTTCCTAATGCAACAATGCGATCAAACTCTTCGCGTTTTAAGCCCATTACTGATAATCTGCCCTGGCGCACCAATCCCACATCTTTTAATTGCGCATCTGCTTTTATGGTTTCGAGTGTTACAGGATTTTTGATGGTTTCGAATGGAACAAGATCAACCACCACCCAGTTTTTATCATCAGTTGTTGGGTCCTGGTAAGCCTCTTTTACAACTTTGGCTATGCCTACCACCTCTTTACCTTCGTTACTGTGGTAATATAATACCAGGTCACCCTCCTTCATCTCACGTAAATTATTGCGGGCCTGATAATTGCGAACGCCGTCCCAAAAGGTGCGGCCGTCCTTATTAAATTTTTCCCAGCTATATTTATGCGGTTCACTTTTTACAAGCCAATAATTCATCTGCGGTATAATGTTTATACCGTAAAGATGTTAAAAAGTACTGTAATTGTAAAGTTGAATTAAGAGTAGAAAGCAGTAATAAGATGTACCTATTACTTATTATGACCTTTTAATGTATTTTTTATACAGGTGCTCAATGTAGCCTACGCTTACATAGTCCAGAAATTTCCAGCTTTCCTGAAAATACGTACGTTGAATGTATTTAAGAATACTAAAAAGTATTACCAAAAAGATAAGCAATAGCCCCAGCGAGAATAAAACTATGCAAAAAATGATAAAAACATTCATCGGAAAAAACTTAATGGTTAATTAATGCTTTTTACGATAATTTAACCAATAAGTTACCTTAGAGACAGAAATTCTATCTTTTTGTCTGAAAAACATATCCAAAGGCAAATTAAATACCTGGAAACGATTTAATGCAGGATTTTAAACATTAGTTCTTTAAGCAATGCGCCATCTTCGGCGTTGGAATCAACACCTTTGCTTTTCAAATCATATTCGCGCAGGTAACTTATAATATTCATGGTTTTACCATAATCATAACTACGGGCAGCCTGCTCATAATCTTTTACAAAATAAGGGTTTACGCCAATTTCGCGGGCTAGATTTGATTTGTCCTTCACATAATGGCATGCCAATACTTTGCTAAAGAAATTATTCAGGTTGCCTAATACCAAAACTATTGGGTTTGCTTTAGGGTTAGCTTCAAAATAATTAATGATTTGGTTTACCTTGAATGCGTTTTTTTGGCACAGAGCCGTTTGTAACTCAAATACATTGTACTCCTTACTAATACCTATATTATTTTGAATGTGTTCTAAGGTAATTTCTTGTCCTGCCGATATATTCAGCATTAACTTTTCCAGCTCGTTAGCTATCTTGGAAAGATCGTTACCCAGATATTCAGCCAGCATTGCTGAAGCTTGCTGATTTATGCGATAACCTTTTCCTGTAATAAAACTTTCTATCCAGCCGGGTATCTTGTTATCATATAATGTAGCTGATTCAAATATCAACCCATTCTTATCAATGGCTTTGTAAGTTTTTTTGCGTTTATCAAACTTGCCATATTTATAGCAAAATACCAGAATGGTACTTGGCAATGGATTTTCAAGATAAGCCAATAGTGGGTTGATGCTCTTTTTATCCTCATCGTCCTTCCCCCACTTCATATCCTGCGCCTCTTTTACCAATACAACCTGGTAATCAGCCATCATGGGGTAACGTTTGGAGGCATTAAGCACCGACATCAAATCGGTATCCTTACCATAAAACACGGTCTGATTAAAGCCCTTTTCAGCATCAGGCAATAATTGGTGCTCTACATAATTACTAACCTGGTCAATATAAAAAGGTTCTTCGCCATGTAACAAGTACAGGGGTTTAAATTTGCGGTTTTTAAGATCTTTTAATATATCGGCAGCAGTCATTTCAATTCAAAAATCAAAAGTAAAAATTCATAATCCAAAAGCACCATTCCTATCAACAATATATTATCGCGATATAAATCCGCTTTGAATTTTTACTTTTGATTTTTGAATTATAACATGGAACAACTGCAGCCGCTTAACTTACCTCCTTATCCTTTTAAAATAAGCGATAGCAACGGGCAGTTAACTTTGTTTGATGAGATAAGGAAAAAGCACCTCGTTATAACTCCCGAGGAATGGGTACGGCAGCATTTTGTCCAGTATTTAATCAATCAAAAAAAATATCCAAAAACGCTGATCAAACTTGAGGGCGGTGTAAAACTTAATGGTATGGCCCGCCGAACCGATATTGTTGTATTTAACCCTGCCGGCGAGAAGATTTTGATGGTAGAATGTAAAGCACCATCTGTTGCCATTAATCAAAAGGTGTTTGATCAGGTTGCCCGTTATAATATCACCCATAAAATAGGCTTACTTGCCGTTACCAACGGCTTACAACATTACTATTGCACAGTAGACTTCAACAATCATAATTACAAGTTTATTGAGGATCTGCCCGAATATAATATTTCGGCGAATAGTTAAACCTGAACAGTCAGCGTTTGTATCTTCTCCAGCAATTCTTCTGGTTTAAATGGCTTGGATACATAATCATTCATACCTGAATTAAATACGCGTTCTCTGATGTCAAATAACGCCGAAGCAGTTAGGGCGATGATAGGTATATTTGCTTTCTTGGGATCGGGCAGTTTTCTTATCTCAATAGCCGCGTCAAATCCATTCATAATAGGCATTTGCAGGTCCATTAAAATAATATCGAAGTTGCCGTATTGGACGAGTTGAACCGCGCGTTCCCCATTTTCAGCAATTGTTGGGGTGATATTCCATTTGGATAACAGTTTCTTCATCAGCATCACGTTAACCACATTATCTTCTGCAATAAGCATCCTGATATGACTTAAGGCATCATTTGCAGGGAGCGGTAACTTATTATCAACCCTCGGAACGTGTTGTTCTGTCGATACCGGGAATTCCATATTAAATGAGAACTCAGACCCCTGCCCAAGAACGCTGTTAACATTCATCTTTAGGCCTTGTAACTCCAGCAGGCGTTTAATAATTGCCAGACCTAAACCCGTGCCACCATACTGACGGGTAGTGGTTATTGACTCCTGAGCAAAAGGTTCAAATATGGTATCTATATTATGCTGGTCGATACCTATACCGGTATCCTTAACCGCGAAGTTTACGGTGATGGTATTGTGCCTGTCTTCAATTACGGTACATCTTACGCCAATATTTCCTTCTTTTGTGAATTTTATAGCGTTGCTGATGAGGTTAAATATGATTTGTGTAATACGGGTAGGATCACCAAATAAAACTTTCGTATCCAGACTATCATCAACATCAAGTTTAAACAGTAACCCTTTTTCTTCCGCTTTAATTTTTTGACCGCCGCAAATACCCTGCATTAGCTCGGTTAAATTAAAGCCTATATTTTCAAAAACAACCCGTCCTGATTCAATTTTATTAAAATCAAGCACATCGTTTACAATAGCCAGCAAATTTGCCCCCGAGAATTTTAGTATCTCCAGGTTTTCCCTTTGATCATGACGCGGGTTGCTCATCAGTAATAAATTACTCATACCGATAACCGCATTTAATGGGGTGCGAATTTCATGCGACATGGTAGAAAGAAATTCTGATTTTGCCTGCGATGATTTCTCTGCCTTATCAATAGCGGAGCCCAATTTTTCATTTAACACGGACTGATCTTCAGATGTTTTTTTCAGCTCCTGTATGTTACGATAAAACGCAGTATAAAAATGGCTGTGAATGTATATAAGTACTATAAAATTGGCAAATACCGCTATAATTATGGTTGATTGATCTACTTGCTCTGGCTTAAATTGAATAAAATACGCATTATTATATTGAACAACCAGGAAAATTAATACGGGTATCAGGTTCAGTATGGAATAAAATATACCATAAGTTTGGCCCAGCATGTAAAAACTGAATATAACAACCAGAATAACCATTTGAATGGTTACGATATTTACATTTTGGAGCGTGTAAAATACATCGAATAAATTTACAACTGTAGCCAGTATAAGTAAGCCATGCGATATAACCCGCCAATTGCCATTATATGTTAAAAACTTAAAAGAGATTACCGTACAAACCAGCATCACGATAGCAGTGTAGGTAATTAGTGGCTGGTGCTGGTAATAAATATTGCTTAATAGCGAAGCAAGAGCAATAAATACAATGCCTAAACCATAATATAATAAGCGAATACGTGCCTGATCAAGAAATGATTGATCATCCGATAATATTTTATCAAGCGAGAAGTTGAAAAAGCCGGCACTTTTGCTCATGCAATTATTGGGTATCTATAAATTAAAGTTCAGGTTGTTAAATATATAACACCTACGGCGTACAGCCAATAGATTTGCTATTATATTTAACAACCTGATGGAATACCCTTTGCAATTAGCAAGCCAAAGCCGCCAGGTTCTCTTCAATTATCTTCAACTTCGCTTCTGCGTCGTTTTTTTTCTTTAACTCGTTATCAATAATATCAGGTTTGGCATTGCTCATAAAACGCTCATTACTAAGCTTAGCATTAACCGAGCGTAAAAAGCCGTCGAGATATTCTTTTTCTTTTTTCAGTCTTTCGCACTCAACCGCAGGGTCAATCGTTTCTTCCATTGGGACGAAAAACTCATCTGTACCCACCATAAAGCTAATTGCACCACTAATTTTATCTTCGACAGTAGTAAGCTCAGTTACGTTACCCAGCTTTGAAATAATGGAACCATAAGTGGTATAATTAATATTACCGCTTGGTTTCACAGCAAGCGGCAATGTTTCCTTCGGTGATATTTGTTTACTGTTACGTACATTCCTTATTTGGGTAACCACTTGCTTAATACTCTCAGTAGCAGCAAGCAAGTGAGTATTTATTTCCCCATTTTTCGGCAATTGCGCAACAATACAACAATCCATCTCGCTGCGTTCACCAAACAATTCGTCGTGCCATAACTCCTCAGTTATAAAAGGCATAAACGGATGAAGTATTTTCAGGATGTTTTCAAAGAACGAAACGGTTACGGCATAAGTCTCTTTATCTATAGGTTGCTGATAAACAGGCTTAATCATCTCCAGGTACCAGGCACAATAGTCGTCCCATACCAGTTTATAGGTAGCCATTAATGCTTCCGATAAACGATATTGCTTAAAGTTATCTTCAATTTCGGTTAAAGCCTGATTAAAGCGACTATCAAACCACTCAATAGCTATTTTATTAGGATTAGATAGGTTTTCGTCAATCTCCCATCCCTTTATCAATTTAAAGGCATTCCAAATTTTGTTGGCGAAGTTTCTTCCCTGCTCACAGTAGCTTTCATCAAACATCAAATCATTCCCCGCAGGTGAACATAACAGCATACCTACCCTAACGCCATCAGCACCAAACTTTTCGATCAGCTCAATCGGATCAGGAGAATTACCCAATGATTTGGACATTTTACGCCCCAATTTATCACGAACAATACCTGTTAAATAAACATTCTCAAACGGCAGTTTACCACGGAACTCATGCCCCGCCATAATCATCCTCGCTACCCAGAAAAATAAGATCTCAGGCGCGGTAACCAAATCATTTGTTGGGTAATAATAATTAATGTCGGCATTCTCAGGATCTTTAAATCCGTCGAAAACAGATATAGGCCATAACCATGATGAGAACCAGGTATCTAAAACATCTTCATCCTGTATTAAATCAGCAGCGGTTAAACTAGCGTTGTCAGCTGATAGCTTTTTGGCTTCTGCTAATGCTTCCTCATTTGTTTTGGCGATAACGTATTGCCCATTTGGTAAATACCAGGCAGGTATCTGCTGCCCCCACCATAACTGGCGACTAATACACCAATCCTTCACATTCTCCATCCAGTGGCGGTAGGTATTGGTGAATTTTTCGGGAATCAATTTAATATCACCATTCAAAACATAATCCAATGCGGGTTTAGCCAACTGATCCATCTTGCAAAACCACTGCATAGATAGTTTAGGCTCAATAACCGCATCGGTACGTTCAGAAAATCCTATTTGTGATTTATAATCTTCAACTTTTTCTAATGAACCGGCTTCTTCCAATAGTGGTGCAATTTTCTTACGTGCCACAAAACGATCTACCCCAACTAAAATTTGTGCTTTTTCATTTAGCGTACCGTCATCATTCAAAATATCAATAACCGGCAAATTGTGTTTGATGCCGAGCTCATAATCATTCAAATCATGCGCAGGAGTAACTTTTAAACAACCTGTACCAAAATCCATGGTCACATATTCATCCAGAATAATTGGTATCTCCCTATTTATTAAAGGGATGATTGCTTTTTTACCATGCAGATGCAGATAACGCTCATCATTAGGATTAATACAGATAGCCGCATCAGCCATTATGGTTTAAGGGCGTGTTGTGGCTACGGTTAGATAAGTTGGCGAACTTTGCTCTCCGCTCCCCGCCACTTCATACTTAATATAATAAAGCTTCTGATTTACTTCCTTGCGAATAACTTCCTCATCAGATACCGCTGTTTTCCCTTGCGGATCCCAGTTCACTATACGCACACCGCGATAGATAGAATCTTTTTTATACAGATGGATAAACGTTTCAATTACCGCGTCAGATAATTCCTCATCCATGGTAAAACGCGTACGATCCCAATCACAGGATGCACCCAATTTTTTAAGCTGATCTAATATAATACCACCATATTTTTCCTTCCACTCCCAGGCGTAGCTTAAAAATGCTTCGCGACTAAGGTCTTTTTTAGCGATGCCGCGCTCTTTAAGCATGGCAACAACTTTAGCTTCGGTAGCAATACTGGCGTGGTCTGTTCCCGGTACCCAGCAGGCATTCTTGCCTTGCATACGGGCACGACGGATCAGTACATCCTGTATAGTATTGTTCAACATATGGCCCATGTGCAAAACGCCGGTAACATTTGGCGGCGGCATTACTATGGTATAAGGCTCGCGCTCATCAGGCACCGACCTGAAAAACTTGTGCTGTAACCAATAGCTGTACCATTTATCTTCTGCTTCTTTAGGCTGATATGTTTTAGAAATACTCATAGTTTGCAAAAATAATCAATTAGTTTATAGTTACGCTTCGTGGTTAATAGTAATTGCAATTTATGTATAGAATTAGCCGGCTACAGCTTGAACTATCAAATTATAATTGCGGGCCTTGTGCGATACCTTCCCATAGAATAGGGAAAGGAGGCGAATCGGGTAAAACAAGCGACAGACTTTAAAAGCGATTCCATTTCAAATAATTCTTCTCATCAATAGCTTTTTCCAATATTTTATTACCTTTAAGCTTAATTTGATCTCATTATGGAATTTAAGTACTCGAATTTGGTACTTGCTGGAGTTTTATGCATTTCGGTAAGTGCTTTTGCAGTAGATGGTGGCAAAAAATCTAAAACTCATCATCCTGCCCCTCCCGCACATCCCAGAAAATTTATTGATTCGGCCAATATGGACTTGTCCATTAAGCCGGGTGATGATTTTTATGATTATGCCGATGGTAACTGGATAAAAAACAATCCTATACCAGCTAAAGAAACCCGTTGGGGCAGCTTTAACACCCTGATACAGGATAACACAACCAAACTACTAAACTTACTAAAAGAGGTTAGCGCTACATCTGCGCAGCAACCAAAAGGCAGCTTAAAACAACGTGTGGGCGATTTATATGCCAGCGGAATGGATAGCGTAACTATTGAAAAAGCAGGCTATACCCCAATCCAGCCGGATTTGAAACGTATTGACAGAATCTCATCTACCCAAGGCGTTATTAATGAAATGGTTTTCCAGCGCGTACATGCATTGGGCAGCCCATTATTCAGGTTTGGTGTTGGTGGCGATGATAAACACCCTAACGTAAACATCGTAGGATTGGATCAAGGCGGCACCAGCTTGCCTGATCGCGATTACTATTTAAAAAACGATCCTCGTACTTTAAAAATTCAGGAAGCTTATAAAAACTACCTGATAAGCTTATTCACACTGACCGGGACCAGTGCTGATGAAGCTGCAAAAAATGCCGCTATTGTTTTTGATATTGAAAAAGCTTTGGCTAAAGCACAATTAAGTCGTGTCGCGCTGCGCGATCCAAACGTTACTTATAACAAATTTTCAGTTGTTGAATTCAGCAAAACTACTCCGCATTTAAACTGGGTACAATTATTACCTGAGATGAAAGCACCAGGCCAGGATACCATATTGGTAGGCGAGCCTGCATTTTTCAAAGCCGCGGATAGCTTAGTAGCTGCCACACCTGTAAACGATTGGAAAGTTTACCTAAAATGGAACATTCTTAAAGGTTCAGCAGGATCATTAAGCTCACCGTTTGTTGCTGCCAGCTTTAAATTTAGCCAGGCATTAAGCGGCCAAAAAGTTCAGGCACCTCGCACTGAGCGTATGTCGGGTATGGTTGATGGAAGCCTTGGCGAATTGTTGGGCCAATTATATGTAGAGAAATACTTTACACCAGCGGCTAAGCAATACATGGTTAACCTGGTTAACAACTTAAAAAGCACATTGGGCGATCGCATACAACGCCTTGATTGGATGAGCGATGAAACCAAAGCTCATGCACTTAAAAAGCTAGCTGCATTCACTGTAAAAATTGGTTATCCTGATAAATGGCAAACTTATGATGCCGTTATCATAAACCGTGGTGATTATGTTGGCAACTTAAGAAGTATTGGCGAATGGCGCTATAATTACATGGTAAGCCAATTAGGTAAACCTGTTGATAAAACCCGTTGGGGAATGACACCACCAACTGTTAACGCGTATTACAACCCGTCAAATAACGAAATCGTTTTCCCGGCAGGTATATTACAGTTCCCTTTCTTTGATTTCGATGCGGATGACGCTGTAAATTATGGCGGTATTGGCGCTGTAATAGGCCACGAAATGACACATGGTTTTGATGATGAAGGTCGCCAGTATGATGGTGATGGTACATTACGCGATTGGTGGACAAAAACTGATGCCGACAGGTTTAAAGTACGTACCGACCAAGTTGTTGCACAATACAATGCCTTCACCGTATTAGATACTATCCATGTAAATGGTAAATTAACTTTAGGTGAAAACCTTGCCGATTTAGGCGGTGTAAACATTGCTTACGAAGCATTTAAAAAGACTAAGGAAGGCCAATCAACAGACACTAAAATTGATGGCTTTACTCCTGATCAGCGTTTCTTCTTGTCATGGGCCCAGGTATGGAGAGGCTCACAAAGACCGGAAGCTGCCGCTCAGCGCATATTAACTGATCCGCACTCACCTGAGAAATACCGCTGTAATGCACCTATCAGCAATGTAGATGCATGGTATGCTGCATTTGATGTGCAACCGGGCGACAAAAACTACAAAGCTCCTGCCGACAGGATAAAAGTTTGGTAAGCCATTGGTTTTACAGCATTAATTAAACTAACAAAGCCCGGTAATAATCGGGCTTTGTTAGTTGTTTTTATATTGATAACCTGTGATCCCTATGGTTTTGATTACAAACCACTGACCTGTATTGATTACACCATCTAAAAGCAAACATATATCTTTGCCCCGAATATGATTATCCATCAATTTTATGATAAAGGCCTGGCGCATGCCTCCTATGCGATCATCAGGACCGGGAAAATGATTGTTATTGATCCTTCCCGTGATCCCCAACCATACTATGACTTTGCCACCCTGCACGAAGCCGATATTACAGGTGTGATAGAAACCCACCCGCATGCGGATTTTGTAAGCTCCCATTTGGAAATACATCAAACTACCGGTGCTACAATTTATGTAAGCAAACTTACCGGCGCAGCATATCCGCATGAAGGTTTTGACGATGGAGATGTTATTGAACTGGATGACATTAAGCTAAAGGCTATCAATACCCCCGGCCATTCACCCGATTCCATTTGTATTTTATTACAGAATGAGAGTGGGCACGATGCCGCTATTTTTACAGGTGATACTTTATTTGTTGGCGATGTTGGCCGCCCTGATTTACGCGAGGATGTAGGTAATATCACCGCTAAAAAAGAGGAACTGGCGAAGCAGATGTATCACTCAACAAGAGATAAACTGATGCAGTTGCCAAAGAATGTAATCGTTTATCCCGCACATGGCCCCGGCTCGCTATGTGGTAAAAACATGAGTGCTGATCTGCAAAGCACCATCGGTCGCGAATTACGCGAAAACTATGCGCTGCAATTGATGAGTGAGCTACAGTTTGTTAAAACACTAACTACCGATCAGCCCTTTGTGCCTAAATATTTCGGGTACGATGTGGAGTTGAATAAGTCTGGCGCAACGCAGCTTAAAAACAGTATTAGCGCAATAGATAAATCGGCATCAATATCGGACAAAAACACACTCATCATTGACACCCGTCCAAAAGCTGATTTCAGAAAAGGACATATCAAAGGCGCTATCAATTTGCAAAACGGCGAAAAATTTGAAACATGGTTAGGTTCAATTATCGGCCCTAATGAAAAATTCTACCTGATTGCTAACACCGATGGTGATTTGGACATCATGATAAAAAAAGCTGCCAAAATTGGTTACGAAAGCAATATAAAAGCTGCTTTATTAACACCAGATAATATAACTGAAAGATCGGCTGATCTTGATCTTGCAGATTTTCAAACCAACCCGGAAAACTATACTATTGTGGATGTACGTAACTGGGGCGAGGTGAATGATGGAACAATGTTTATCAATCCGGTTATTATCCCACTGCCTGAATTACGCGAACGCATAAACGAAATCCCAACTAATAAACCCATCGTAGTACATTGTGCTGCTGGCTATCGCTCGGCTGCGGCTTCGAGTATTATTGCCGCGCGGATAAAATCTGTACCTGTTTATGATTTGGGCGAAGCAATTTTGGATATAGCTAAAATCAACGCTTAACATGCTCGAAATTGTAAAAACCTCCGATGGTTCAAACACCATTTTCAATAGCGAAGTAGGCGAAAACTACCATTCGCGCCACGGCGCTTTGCAGGAGAGTAAGCACGTATTTGTAAAATCGGGTTTACAATATTTCTTGGATAAGACTGAAACTAAGCAAATTTCAATTTTAGAAGTAGGTTTTGGCACCGGACTAAACTTTTTACTAAGTGCCGATTACTGTACCAAGGAAAATATACAGCTTGATTATACCGGCATTGAAGCATATCCGCTAACGGATGAAATGATAAGTCAGACTGGTTATGATGAATACGTTACCGCAGACTTATGGCAACAATTTCTTAGTAATTATCAGGCAGCACTTAAAAGCCCTATTGAACTCAATAAAGCTTGCCACCTGCAAATTGCAAACGTCAAACTGATGGACTTTCAATCAAATCAAAAGTTTGATGTAATTTATTTTGATGCATTCGCTGCCATCCATCAACCCGAAATGTGGGATGAGGCTGCAATCACTCATACGCTCCAATTTTTAAAACCGGGCGGCGTATTTGTCACCTATGCCATTACCGGAAACCTGAAACGCATAGTTAAAGGCTTAGGCCTAAAAGTTGAAAAAGCCCCCGGTGCGCCAGGTAAGCGGGAAATGTTGAGAGCTTATTAATGTGTTGATGTGCAGATATGCGTATATGCAGATTATTTATTTATAAATCCCATTAATTCACTAATACCTGAGCTAACAATTCGTTAAAATCCGCACATTTGCATATATGCACATTAACAACACTATGCCACTAACCCCTCCTATTACATCCACCACCCCCGCAGGCGCTTTTGAAAGATTGCTTACCATTATGGATGATCTGCGCCTGAATTGTCCATGGGATAAAAAGCAGACCTTAGAAAGCCTTCGTCATTTAACTATTGAAGAAGTATACGAGCTATCAGATGCTATTTTAAGCGGTGATATGCCCGAGATCAGGAAAGAATTGGGCGATGTAATGCTGCACCTTGTTTTTTATGCGCGAATTGGCTCAGAAACTAACGATTTCAATATTACCGATGTTTTAAATGGTATTTGCGATAAACTGGTGAACCGTCACCCGCATATTTATGCTGATGTTGACGTGCAGAATGAAGATGATGTTAAACGTAACTGGGAGCAGATCAAACTAAAAGAAGGCAACAAATCTGTTTTGGGTGGCGTACCGGCATCATTACCGGCATTAGTAAAAGCATCGCGCATACAGGAAAAAGCCCGTGGTATTGGTTTCGACTGGGAAGAGAAAAGTCAGGTATGGGCAAAGGTTGAAGAAGAGCTGCAAGAGTTTAAAGATGAATTTAATGTAGAAGACGAAACAACTATAGATCATGATCGTGCCGAAAGTGAATTTGGCGACCTGTTGTTTTCATTGATAAATTATGCCCGCTTCATTAACATCAACCCCGAAGATGCTTTAGAAAAAACCAACCGCAAGTTTATCAAACGATTTCAATACTTAGAAACTAAAGCCAAAGAGAACGGCCAGGAACTCCAAAACATGAGCCTTGCCGAGATGGATGTGTATTGGAACGAAGCTAAAAAATTGTAGTAAAAATGTATATTGCAGATAATACCTAAATTTTTATGAAAAAGGCAATTATCACATTTTTAATTATTTCCTCATGTATATCAGTGCTTAAAGCACAAACTTCAGAATTTTCAGTTCAAGCAAATACGGGACTATCTCATTTTTTTGGAACAGGAACTTTAAATAGCACTTTTTTGAACGCTGATGATCAGCAGCACACTGGTTATCCAAACGGTAGTGGAAATAAAAACGCAGTTATTTTTGGCGGAAACATACAATGGCAATACACTTTTAAATGCAATTTTCTATTAGGCCTGCAAGCAGGTTATGAAGCATTAGGTAGCAAGATAAATATTTCAAGCGTCTATTCGGAAGGCGTTCCTATGCCCGCTACAGGAAGTTTTACAGAACATTTAAATTATATCAATTTAAATCCTTTTATAGGTTACCGGTTTGATGTAGATAAAGTACATCTGGATGTTATGCCGGGGCTTGATATTGCCTTGGGTCTTAATTCAAAACTAACAGGCAAAGCTGTTACCAATAATAATGTGGTTTACTCGCCAAGTTCTGTAATCAATGGCAAGCCAGATGACGATGTCCGGATTAGATTGGGTTTGGCTGCTTATTATCAAAGGTTTGGCATCATAGCAAGTTACTCACGCGGCTTGGCTGATTTCAATTCCGGAGAAATTGCAGATGCGCCCGTCCCCGCTATGCATCTTGAAGCGTTTCGTTTAGGTGTATCTTATCGAATAAAATAACTATTTAAACCTGATTGCCTTTACAGGGGATATTTTGCTCACCAGCATTGATGGTATCACTAATACAACAAGACAAACTATCAAAATACCTAAATTAAGTTCGATAGCATCCAACCAATTAAACTGAATAGGTACAAAAGGCATATAGTACGATGCGGGATCAAGTTTGAAAGTATGGGTAAGATTTTGAAATATCCCAATCCCGAATCCAAACAAATTCCCCAATACCATCCCTACTCCCACCAAGTACAACGCATTTATCAGAAATATCTGCTGAATACTCCAATTGGTTGCCCCCATAGCCTTCAGCATACCGATCATGGAGGTGCGTTCCAATATCATAATCAACAAAGCCGATATCATATTAATTACTGCTACAATCAGCATCAGAGCCAGCATTACTACAGTATTAGTATCAAGCAAGCTCAGCCATTCAAATATAGTCGGATAGGTTTGTTCAACGGTGTAAGCTTTAAGCTTGGTTGGCAAAACATCGTTTATACTATTTTCAGAATAATTAAGCAGATCAAAGTCCTTTACCCTTATTTCATAACCACCAATTTGAGTTGGTAGCCAATCATTAAGGCGCTGGATCAATGATAATGAGCCAACCACATAAGTTTTATCCACCTCATCAACCCCTGAGCTAAAAATGCCCACAATTTTAAACGGACGTTTGCGTAAAGGCATGAAATACATCAGCATATTATCGCCAACTTTTAATTTAAGGCGGTCAGCGGTTTGCTGGGAAATCATAATCTCCTTTTGCGCGGCAACGGAATCAGAAAAATCCATCACCCTACCAGAAAGCAATATCTTCTTAAAAAAGGTCCAGTCGTAATTTTTATCGACGCCTTTTAACACAACACCTTCAATTTCGTTATTGGCTTTTATAATACCCGGCTTAGTGGCAAATGGCATTACGTTAGTGATTGTTTTTTTATTAAGGGCTTCTTTTACAAATTTGGGATCTGATAAAAATGGAGAATTTTCGTAGGAATTATTGAGATCATACTTTACCACCTGCATATCGCCGGCAAAACCACGCATCTTTTCACGGATTTCCTGCTTAAAACCACGCACAACAGCTAACGATAATATCATTATACCCAAACCGAGCATAATGCCCACAATAGCTATCCGCACGATGAGTTTTGAAAACGTGCGTGTAGACTTAAATGTTATTCGACTGGCTATGAAAGATGCGAAACTCAATGCAGGGATGTTTTTGTACCTTCGCAAATATGCGCTTTTGCAGTTAAAAATGCAGTATGATTATGATAAGGATAAACACTTTTAGATTAATAACCCTTATTGCCTGCTTTAGCAGTGCTATTGCTTTTGGACAAGGCAGTTTACACCATCAATTTGCAAAAAAAATCATCCCGGGTGCCGATCAAACCAACCTGTACCTTAATTACCTGAAAGGCAAAAACATCGGAATGGTGGTTAACCAAACCTCGGTAATCGGTGATAAACTTACGCCGAGTGTTGACAGCTTATTAAAATTAGGTATCAACATAAAAAAGATATTCGGACCCGAACATGGTTTTAGAGGCAATGCCAGCAATGGTGCAACAGTTAATGATAGTGTCGACCCAAAGACAGGCTTACCTGTCATCTCATTATATGGCAAACATTATAAACCAACACCTGCTGATTTAAATGGGATTAACCTGATGATATTTGATATACAGGATGTAGGTGCACGCTTTTACACCTACCTGTCTACCCTACAATACGTAATGGAAGCCTGCGCAGAAAATCATATTGAACTATTCATTTTAGACAGGCCAAATCCCAATGGTTTTTATGTTGATGGACCGGTACTGGATACCACTTACAAATCATTTATCGGAATGGATGCCGTACCCATTGTTTACGGCATGACAATAGCCGAATACGCCCAGATGATTAATGGTGAAGGTTGGCTTAAAAACCATGTACAATGCAAATTGAAAATTATTAAGGTTGCTAATTATAACCATAATTCGGCTTATACATTGCCGGTTAACTCATCGCCAAATTTAAATACGGCACAATCGGTTTTATTATACCCAAGTTTGTGTTTGTTTGAAGGTACTACTTTAAGTTTAGGCAGGGGAACTTATACTCCATTTGAAGTAATTGGGCATCCATTATTAAAAGGAAAATACGCTTACAACTTCACCCCGGTAAGCATCCCGGGGATGAGCGAAGATCCGCCGCAAAAAAACCAGGTTTGTTATGGCATCGACCTAAAAAAGTATGATACAGGCATCATCCGCAGCAGCGGAAAATTAAATTTAACATGGCTGCTGGAATTATATAACGCTTTCCCGGATAAAACCCATTTTTTTAACGCGTACTTTGTAAAACTTGCAGGCACGGATCAGTTACGTAAACAAATTGAAATCGGAAAAACAGAACGTGAGATCCGCGAAAGTTGGGAACCGGCATTAAGCAAATTTAAAATTACGCGCCGCAAATATTTGTTGTACAACTAAGCATTTTTTTTGCTAAATTGTTGGCTATAACTGAACCTGTACTTCAATTAACTAAAAACACAATATTACACAACTAAAAAAGAAAGATATATAGCATGAGAATTGTATTTATGGGCACACCCCAATTTGCTGTAACATCGCTTGATGAACTATTAATGGCAGGTTGTGATGTTGTTGGCGTAGTTACCGCACCTGATAAGCCGGCGGGCCGTGGTCAAAAACTAACCCAATCTGCTGTCAAGGAATATGCTGTAGCCAAAGGAATAAAGGTTCTACAACCTGAAAAGTTGAGAGACCAATCTTTTTTAGATGAATTAAAAGCCCTTGAAGCCGACTTATTCGTAGTAGTGGCTTTCCGTATGTTACCCGGCATAGTTTGGACGATGCCTATCCGTGGTACTATAAACTTACATGCTTCGTTATTGCCTCAATATCGCGGCGCAGCTCCTATTAACTGGGTTTTGATTAACGGTGAGAAAGAAACCGGTGCCACCACATTTTTCCTGAAACAAGATATTGATACCGGGAACTTATTATTCACCGAGAAAATAACCTTAACCGGTGCCGAAACTGCAGGCGAATTACATGACCGCTTAATGAATAAAGGCGCAGGCTTATTAGTTAAAACCGTAAAAGCCGTTGAAAGCGGCCGTTACAGCGAACTACCTCAGCATGAACTTGTTGATGGTATGGAATTGAAGCATGCCCCCAAAATTTTCAAAGAAGATTGCCTTATCGACTGGAATAATACTACCGAAACAGTATTTAACCTGATTCGTGGCTTAAGCCCCATCCCTACTGCCTTTACCAAACTGAATGATAAAACATTCAAAATATATTATGGCCAACAGGAAGTTACCCAAACTACTGAACAACCCGGAACTTTTTTGACCGATAATAAAACTTACCTGAAATTTGCTTGTACCGATGGCTACATAAGCGTTACGGATGTTCAACTAGAGGGTAAAAAACGGATGAGTATTGAAGAGTTTTTACGGGGAGTAAAATTATAACCACCCTCTTCTACTGTCATTTCGAACGTAGAGAGAAATCTTCTAAATCCTGCACGACGAACTTTGCATATTGAAGAAGATTTCTCTCTACGTTCGAAATGTCAGCACTTTAAAAACTCCATCAAACCAAAGTCAAAAAATCCTCAGGTATAACATTTTCTGTTTTATGTCGTTATTTTTACGCACTAATTAATTTACAGGCATGGTATTTTACACCGACAGGATAGAGCGCTTAAAAGCAGGGATAGAGCCACTTCGCAAACAACTTATAGAGCACCCTTTATATAAACATATCAATTCCCTGCAGGACTTAAGCGTTTTTATGGAGTATCATGTTTTCGCTGTATGGGATTTTATGTCGTTGTTAAAATCGTTGCAACAAAAACTCACCTGTACTACCTTACCCTGGATGCCGGTTGGTAATGCCAATACCCGCTACCTGATAAATGAAATTGTAACCGGTGAAGAAAGTGATATTGATGAGCACGGTAACCGCACCAGTCACTTCGAGCTTTATTTAAAAGCGATGGAGCAGGCAGGCAGCCCTGCAAATGCTATTAACGATTTGTTTGACGAATTAAATTACGGCAAACTGATTGACGAAGCATTGATTATCGCCAATATCCCAAAACCTGCACGTAATTTTGTACAACATACCTTTGATGTAATAGACGCAGGCAAAGATCACGTAACTGCCGCGGTATTTACTTTTGGACGTGAGGATCTAATACCCGGTATGTTTATTAGTATAGTAAAAGAGCTTAATCAACAGTTACCAGGTAAAGTAGAAACATTACTATATTACTTGGAAAGGCATATTGAAGTTGATGGCGATCATCACTCCCACCTTGCCTACCAAATGACTGCCGAACTTTGCGGCGATGATGACCAGAAATGGCAGGAAGCGTTTATTGCCGTTGTGGAAGCCCTTACCTCGCGAATAGCACTTTGGGATGGTATTTTAGCTGCTATAAAAGCATCGGTGGCTGTTGAAGCGTAGTGGCAAATAACATTAAACTTTATAGCTTATTGTTAATAAGCATAATGACATTTGGAGTAACATCTTGTAGTGAAAAGAAAACTGATGATGCTGTAAAAAGCTATACCTATTGGGCAGATGCACCTCCTCAAAATGATCTTAAAGTCATTCATGGCAAATATTGGCAATCTGCAAATTTCACCAAAGAATATATAGTCTATCTTGAGTTAGCTGCTTCCTCTACATGGAAAGAAGATTTTATCAAGCAAAATCATCTCGTTGTATCAAAAGATGAGCTATCAATTCCAACAGATGCTCCATCGTGGTTTAGATTTCAAAAGACTATCAGGGTATGGAAACAAAACGAAAATAACCAGTCTCAATATATTGAGGATTTACAAACTGGCCATTGGTTTATATTTGAACAGCAATTATAACTTATTGCAGCCTATGGTAAATAGTATTACGCTACCATAACTCAGTTGAAAAAATGTCAAAGAATATAAGCTTCGCTTTCACAAGCGAATAGTCGAACCAATAAAGGATTTGTTGTTTGCGGGATGTTCCGCTTAGGATACTCCAAATTTACGGAGTATAAATTAAAGAAGTGCTGACACTATTTTGTCAGTAATTATAATTTATTCAATTCCTCAACCAGCGTCTTGCTTAGTTTATTAAAATAACGCTTCACCCCATATCCCATAACACATTGAATACCGCGGGTAGCATTCGTCAGGAAAACTTCATCAGCTTCGTATAGTATATCCGGGTTTATTTGTGCTTCAGTTACGCCTATATTATTTTCTTTGGCAATATTGATAATCACCTGACGCATTATGCCTTCCACGCAACCCTCGCTAAGTGCAGGTGTATATAAATGGTTATTATACCACACAAAAACGTTTGAACTACCGGCTTCGCACAAAAAGCCATTCTGATTTAACAGGAAAACTTCGTCAAGCTTATTTTGCTCTTTGAAAATCCCCGCCATTACATAAATAAGCGAATTGCAGGTTTTTATATTGGATAGATAATTAGTAGCCTTCGGCAGATCAGTAAAAATATCCATGATCAAACCCTTGCTATTTAAAAAATAGCGTGGCTCATCTACCGATTGCATCTCTATGCAATACCCCATTTTGTTTAACGATGGGCTTTATACATCCCACGCAAAAAAAATATATTCATTTCGAATCTCCTCTACCGCAGGATTTTGAAACCGTTTTAGAAAAATGGCGAAAATATATTGCTGCAACCGTAGATCAAAAAGGATAATTTTGTGTTGATAATACCATGACATCGGCTTTCATAAATTTTAATAGCGAAATAGTACCTGCAAGTACGCAACTACTAACCACGGCTAACAGGGCTTTTAGGTATGGTGATGGGTTATTTGAAAGTATGCGCCTGATGAAAGGCCAACTTAAATTTGCCGACCTGCATGCCGACCGTTTACAGCGCGGTATGAAAGCATTGAAGATTGATGGTTACTCG
>Ga0207004_1020_pt2 | contig 44800 bp, 45 predicted proteins | sample Alteio_BWMinCont_86_FD_153468 | JGI IMG/M metagenome (GOLD analysis project Ga0207004, IMG submission 153468) | Enriched cells from forest soil in Barre Woods Harvard Forest LTER site, Petersham, Massachusetts, United States -... | ecosystem: Environmental > Terrestrial > Soil > Temperate forest >...
GATCACATTCAATGCCAATGGCAATGAAGTGGTTTGACCTTGTACGGTGACGGTTTTTTGGCTTTCTGTCACAGTACTGATTGATGGGTGAACATGTAAAGTAATGTAACCGTTGTCGCTGATATGCGGCGTCACATCCAATGCCACCCCAGAGAAATAAGGTTGGAACTGAATACTTGGCACGTTTGTGGTGCCCGCCGTTGTGGTGGTAGATGAGTTTGTGATGTTGGTCACGAAAAATTCATCTTGCCCAACTTTGATGATGGCTTTTTGGTTGTTTGCCGTGGCCACCCTTGGGCTAGACAATACTTGAATATTGCCTTGTGTGCTCAAGAATTCAAAAAAGCTACTGAAATCATCTGCGATAAAACTCAAAGCGGCTGCGCCACCAAATGTGGTTAAACTGGTAGGATTAGGCAAAGTGAAAGATGGCGGCCCACTTAAAGGCAAGCCTGCGCCTGGTGTCAGCTTCCCTGTTTGCCCTGAATTCACTGTATACCCTGCTTGGCTGTTGATGCCTGATCCACTCAACGAGCCTGCATCCACAAAAGCAAACCCAAAATTGCCGGCTATGGTTCCCCAGTTGATCCCGGATTGGAACTTGTCATTGAGATCCACTTCCATCACTTTGGCTTCTAAAATCACTTGCTTGTGCAAGATCCCTTCAGCGCGCTTTAAAAATTCTTCAGCACGGCGCAGTTCATCAGGCATGGCACGCATCACCACTATCCCTGAGCTTGGGCTGGCTGAAACTTTTCTGCCTTCAGCTGTGCCTACAATCTGCGTGAGCGCATCGACCAATTCTGTCCACACACTGTTGTCAATATTGGTTGAAATGCTACTGCCACCGCCACCTGCTCCAGTTGAATTGCTGCCCCCATTTGAGGAAGACGAGGAACTAGACGAACTTGATGAGGTGCCAGTGCCACCGCCTCCACCTGAACCGCCGGAAGAAGAACTTGAAAGACCACCAGCCGTCACTTGAATATCTGATGTGCCAGTACGCTTTAACGCCAAATAATCGACGTTAAACGTGCGGGTTTGTAATTCTACGGGTAAAATTTCGTAACCATTTGTGATCACTTCATAATCGTAACCATATACATTTCGCACTGTCTGCAGTACTTCCTCTAAGGTCACGTTCTTCAAATTCAAAGAAATGTCGCCCGTTACCTTTGGGTTCACAATCATGTTATAAGGCGTGCCTTCCACAAGCCCCATGAAAAATGTTCTTGCGGCCACACCGCTGACCGCCACATCAAATCTGGACTCATCTTTGCTTGCAGCTGCTGCTTTGCCAGCTATCACTTGAGGTGCCGCGGCTCCAGACAACATTTCTTGCACTTCTTTTGGCGCAATTGAAGCATGATCTGATTTATACAGCATTTGATTGTCGTCAATGCTTTCACCCAGCTCACGGGTCATGTCATCCTCGGCTGTGGGCAGCCGTGATGGATAGGTGCACCCTAGGATGGATAAGAAAACCAATCCCAGAATCACTTCATTTTTTTTGATTATCATTTTTCGCACCTTCCGTGTGCTTGCTGGTTATGCGTATGGGCGTGTCAGTAAATGTCAAGTCAATCGTTTGATTTTTGCCTTTCAAAGTAACTTTGTTGGCTTCAATTTTCACGACTTGTGCATCTTCGATTGTGTCGCCCTCTTTTACCACTTCATCGTTTATTACCGCTGCTCTTCTTGTGCTTGAAATCAAAATTTGGTTTAACTTAAATTTACTTTTGTCTAAACCTTTTGGCGCTTCTTTCGTTGCAACTTTTTCAGTAGGTTCAACTACGGCTGGAACAAGCGGTGAGGTGGGATCTGCAACAATTGCGCCAAGTGGTGTCTTTGCTGGGCTTGATTTTTCTAATGGGTTGATTGTTGTTACATCCAAGGTTCCATTGCTCTCATCTGAGTAGCTTTGTGCGGCACCTTGTGGCAACCATAATTTGGTATCAGTGCTTTCATCTGCATTTGTTTTTTGCAATGGTTTAAATGGAATGGTTTGATAGGCCAAGCATAGGCTTGTTCCTAAAAGTAAATATAAAACAATAAAGAGCCGTATATTTTTACGCACCAATCCATGCCTCATTGTCACTTAGGGTGTGCACCACAATTCTGGTTTTTGCAACTGGGTACTTTTCAACCTTGTATAAGATGCTGTCCCACAAAAACTGCCATTTCAAATGTTCCAATCTCACTAAATAGTTATAGGTGCTAAAGTAATCCCCTTGAAATTCCAGCACCATTCCATGTTTGTAAAGCTGCACATCGCTTGCCACTTGCTTTTGATCGGTTGAAGTGGCTTTTACCAACTTCTCCGTCGACAAACTTTCTATCTTTGTCAGTGTAAGCCCTGGGGTGTCGCTCAAAATTGTCCGCAATGCAATCGTCATTTCTGTGGGCGAAATCAAGTTCTGGGTAAAGCTGCCAATGCTTTTGTCGATTTGCACCAATTCCTTTTCTGTGGCATCGACTTGTTGTCGCAATTTGTCTACCGTGCCTGTGTCGTTTTTTAGCATGTCGTACTGGTTTTTCAGATCGTCTATTTTTTTCTCAGAAAACGAAATTTGACCTTCCATTCCTGCTTGGCTTGCCAAAAGCCTGTCCAACATAAACACTTTCCAAAACATAAAGATCGCAGAACAGGTTGCCAACAGCACGAATACCTGCTCTCGCATACCGCGGCTGTTATACCATTCTCTGAAATCTATCCATGATAACTTCATTTGTCAGCCGCTCCTTATTTGGTTGTCGCTTTATCGGGCGTGGCGGCGGCTGAGGCCCCACTTCCCTGCTCAGTGTATAATTTAAAGTCGACAAATTGGCTGCCGGGCAAACGGGTTATGACAAACTCTTTAAACGTTTTCCCTTGAAAAGCTTTTGTCTTGCCAGATTCTTGAATTAACTTGGGCACCAAGGCATCTTCAATCGCACTGCCTTCTATGAATATTTTTGCCCCACCTTCAGAGATTTCAAATGAATGGATTGAAACACCCTCTACCTTTTCTTTTGCCATGGCTTCCATGTATAAAGAAAAACCTTCAATGTTTCCCACATTTTTATCCGTCAACACTGTGAGTACTTGCATTTTTGCATTTCGACGAGTGGTCAATGTGTCCAATTTCTCTTTCAGGCGACTTTCGGTTTTATCGGCTGCCTTTGCTGCTTTGGTTTTTTCAACCTGTGTTTCTGCATCTTTTTGTTTTGTGGTTAAATCTGCAATCTGCTGACGTTTGTCTGCCGTACGCCACCAGGTTGCAAGGTAAATAAAGGCAAGCAATGCAATTAAAACCAAAGACAGCTCTATAAATCTGCGGGCACTTAAACTGGTTTTGCTTTCTGTTTCAAGCGAAATGAGGAGGTTAATCTCTTGTTGCATGAGCCCCTCCCATTTTGCGGATGGCAGCACCAAGGGCCAACAAACACTTGTTTTGTTTTTCGCTATCGATTGGTTCGATTGTTTCAAAAACTTGATTCAAATCAACGATCGCACATTCAATGCCCAAGGTGTGATGGATGTATTCAATCATGCCAGGCTTTGGCTTGGCCAAAGGCATGAACAATATTTGCGTGGCAGTGGGCTGGCGCAAATAGCTTGAACAATAATCAATCGAGCGCTGAATTTCTAAGGCCAAACTTTCTTGAATGGATTTGGCTTCATCACTGTCTTCGTATTCACTGTCAAGCAGGAGTTCAAGGCCCAAATCGAAAGTACGCTGCATATAAAGATTGTTTTCACGCAGATACAGTACGCTGCCGCCTCTGTGTGTCAAACGCACGACAGCAGTGGGGCGATCACCAAAGCCACCCGCCAACACCAAATTTCTGATGACCAATTCAGGTATGTCAATCGAGGTCACTTTCATGCCGGCTGTGATGGCAGAAATTTGCAGGTCCATAATAAAACTGGTTTTCGCGACCACTGCAAAGCCCAGTTTTGCATCATCACTGGCGCGCTTGGCGGGAATATCAAAATAATCCAGTACCGCGTCTTCAATGGGAAAATCCAGCAAATCCCGCAATTTCCACTGCAAAGCGCCTTTTAATTCTTCTTCCCCCACATCAGGGGAGTCGATCATCATCAACTGGTAACTTTTTTGGGTAAGGCTCAAATGGGCTGGCACATCTTTCAATTCATATTGGTTGAACAATGACAACAACACTTCATTTCTGTCACTGTCACCAATGACGCGGTAATCAGCGGCCAACAGCTCAGGCTTTTCGCCTTCGCGCAAAAATACCTTCGCAAGCGCAATCCCTGCGTTGGTGATATGTAAGCCCACTTGCAAGGGGCTGGCTGCCGTCTTACTATGCAGCCTCGATAACAGCTTGGATAACACGCTCTGCCCTTACTTTTATGTTTTTGAAGCGTTACGGGGAATATCCCCTGTCTAAAAATAAGTGTAGTGCATCCTCTTCATTTGACGATTTGCAGTCAGCACAGGGTATTGCTTTAAGTTTGAAGCCGAACTGCCGATAAGGACAGCGGAAGGGAGGCAAGTTGAAAATGAACATCCAAATGCACAAAACAAACTCTTATTTCGTTGGCGTATTTTGCCTTATCGTCTGCCAGACTGTGTGGGCAAGAACCTTCGATATGCCCACAGACGGCAGCAATGTGGTGGGCGAGGTCTACACCACAGAAATTCGCCAAGGCGAAACACTGGCCGATGTCAGCCGCCGTGAAGACATGGGGCTTTTGGAATTGATAGAAGCCAACCCCAAAATTCACCCCTGGCGTCCCAAAGCGGGCAGCACCGTGATCATCCCTGCGCAATTTATATTGCCACCGGGTGCGCGTGCAGGCCTTGTGATAAACCTGCCTGAATTACGTATGTATTTTTACAGTGCCCGCGAACACACCGTTTCAACTTTTCCAATTGCGATTGGCAAACAGGGCTGGGAAACTCCAGTGGCCCAAGCGCGTGTGACTGACAAGCAAGAAAATCCCACTTGGACAGTTCCCGATTCCATTTTGGAAGAAAAAGTGGCAAGTGGTATTTACAATTTCCCCAAAACCATTGGCCCTGGCCCCAAAAATCCATTGGGCCAATATGCCATTCGCCTCAGTTTGGCTGGTTACATGATCCATGGCACCAACTTGAAAGGTGGCATTGGCTCAAGGGTCAGCCATGGTTGCATCCGTCTTTTCCCTAAAGACATTGAAGCGCTGTTTTGGAACATTGACATAGGCGCACCGGTTCGCATCATGAATGAGCCCGTGAAATTTGGGTTCAAAAATGGTGAAGTGTTGATGGAATCACATCGCCCACTTTCAGAACGCAAAGATGAGTTCGAAGCCAGCAAGTCTGAAATTGTGCGTAAAGCGCTATACAGCCACCATTTTCAAGATTTAAATGTGTCTTGGAAGAAGATTGACGAAGAGTTACGTCAACAACACGGCACGCCATTGCCTGTTGGGAATTATGATGGTGTCACGCGCACCGAAGATTCAGGTTCAATGTGGCAACCCAGGGTATCGCAAGCAGGAGATGACATCGGAAACGTCAGAAAATTTGTGTTGGATTGAGAAATTTTAAAATGTTTCAGTTCAGCGAACGGAATCTGATTCGACGCATGGCCAGAGCACCTCTTCATTGGCACATTCACATTGTGCTTTGGTCAGCGGCAATAGCAGCTGGCCTCATGGTGGTGTCTTTCACGATCTTAACTGATTATGCACTCGCGGGCTTTGCTTACTTATATTCAAATTGGTCGTGGCTGCCCTTTATTATCACACCCATCATAGGCATGCTTGTGGTATGGATAATCACCCGCTTTCTTCCAAACGTTGAAGGCAGTGGCATACCGCAAGTGATAGCGGCTGCACAGTTAGCAGACGCGAAACGGCCTGTTTCTAAGTTGCTTTCCATTCGCATATCCTTAAGCAAAATTTGCTTGGTCTCATTGGGATTACTTGGTGGATTTTCTACTGGTCGCGAAGGGCCTGCTGTTCAGATTGCAGCAGGGATCATTCACACGGCACATCGACATTTTCCCAATGGTCGCTTCATAAAAGAATCCAGTTTAATCTTGGCGGGCGGGGCTGCGGGGCTCGCAGCGGCATTCAATGCCCCACTGGCCGGAATCATTTTCGCCATTGAAGAATTGGGAAAAGGGCAGGATGCAAGAATCAATGGGACGCTCATCAGCTGCATTATTCTTTCAGGTATCGTGGCCATTGGCGTGTTGGGAAATTATACCTATTTTGGTGAGTTAAAAATTCCGCAGCTTGGTATACACATTTTGTTACCCATTTTGGTTTGTGGCGTGACGTGTGGGATCTTGGGTGGGATTTTCACCCGCATTCTCCTTCTGCCACAGAACCATCCAAATTGGTTTATTTGGCAATGGCGAAAACGATATCCCATTTATTTTGCCGGTCTGTGTGGGTTAGTGATTGCTTATTTGGGTTGGTTCAGTGATGGCACATCATTTGGCAGTGGATATGCTGTCACTGCCAATGCGCTGGGCGCAGGTGATCCTATGCCTTGGCATATGGTGATCACCAAAATATTGGCCACCATTGTCACCTGTTTCAGTGGGATCACTGGCGGATTATTTGCGCCTGCATTGGCGATAGGGGCAGGGATTGGTTTTGATGTGTCCACATTATGGGGTGTAGAATTTTTACTACATCCGATTGTGGCGCTGTGTATGACAGGGTTTATGGCGGCCTCGACACAAGCCCCACTCACTTCGGCCATCATTGTGATGGAAATGACCAATGATCATGGCCTTATCATCAGTTTGATGACTGTAGCTCTCATTGCCAAAACCATCGCCAGTGCTTTTGCGCCTGAATTTTATCACCAAAACGCAAAAGTTTATCACGATCAGTGAACAGTAAAGTTTTTCTGCACTTTTGCCGACAACGGAAGACAGGTGAAAAATCGGCATTTAAAAATGGTTACCTTGCGTTCCAAGCTTTATTTGCCCCATTGGGTCAATTTAAAACAACTATTGATGCACTGTTTCTTTTTGGCATTTGCCTCTTCGGTCAGTGCGGCCATGGATCTTGCTGAAACTGAAAAAAAATCCGAATCTAAACCCAGCAAACATCAAAATGAAGAGGCACTGTTGCCACAACATCGCATTGTGGCTTACTACGGTAACTTTGAATCGGCGAAAATGGGCATATTGGGCAAATATGCCCCAGACAAAATGCTGGCCATGTTGCACCATGAAGTTGAAAAATGGCAGGAAGCTGATCCCAACACGCCTGTGATTCCCGCAATTGATTACATCGCTGTGGTTGCACAACGCAGCCCTGGTGACAGCGGCATGTACCGCGGTCGCATGCCAGACAGTGAAATCCAAAAGGCGATTGATCTTGCCAATCGCATCAATGGTATTGCCATTCTTGATTTACAAGTGGGGCTTAGCAACGTTGAAGCTGAAGTGTCACGGCTTGAAAAATACCTGGCCCTTCCCAATGTGATGCTGGCATTGGATCCTGAGTTTTCCATGAAAACACATGCCCAGCCAGGCACCAGAATCGGCACCATGAACCCTGCGGACATCAATTTCGCCGTAAAGTTTTTAACCAGATTGGTAAAAGAATACAATTTGCCACCGAAAATCCTTGTGGTACACCGCTTTACACAAGGCATGGTGAGCGATTATCAAGATATTCATCCTTCACCTGAAGTCCAAATCGTGATGGACATGGATGGCTGGGGATCCCAAGCCAAAAAAATCAATACCTACGATCGGGTGATCCACCCTGAACCCGTCCAATACACAGGCTTCAAGTTATTTTATATTAACGATTTGAAACCCCCAAGCACGGGTTTGCTGACGCCTGCACAAATTTTAAAATTAAACCCAAAGCCGATGTACATTCTTTATCAATGAAATGGACGCGAGGTGAAAAATGATAAGCCCAGACGCCTTTGCCAAAGAAATTGCAAAAGGGGCAATGGACCCTGAATACAGAACAAAATTGGTTGACATCACTGCCGCTGTGCTTGCCCTTCCCATAAAGGATCAATTACCGTATATAGAAAAATTGATAGAGAAAAAAATTGCAAGTGACCAAAATTTTAAAATAAAGGGAAAAGCAGAATTTCTACTTAAGTCTGAATATTTTCAAAGCGCCATCCACCATTTTGGGCAGAACCATGGCTTTGAGGCAGCAGTTCAAGCAGGATTAAAAGCAAAACAAGCAGAAAGTGAAGTTCAAAAATTTAAAGCAGAACTCCAAGACATTCAACCACAAGTAGATAAAATGCGGAGTGAAGGTAAAGAATATGAAGTAGCAGAAAATATAAATCTGTGCGCAAAACGTGATCGAATCGTGCAAACAGAATTGCCTAAAGTGGAAAAAATCTACAAAGATGAATTTAAAAAATCAAATGCGGTCAAGGGCGCCTGGGAGGAAGCAAGTTCGAGATGGGATGAAAAAGCTTCAAAAAAACCAAAGGGATCCGAAATGGGTTCTGACCAAGATACGAAGCGATCTAAAAAACCAGGTTTGTATTGATTATTATTAACCCATTGTGCCCACTGCCGCCTAATCGTGCTACGTCACACATGTTATCCGACTTGTTTATTTATATAAAGTGTTATTCAATTAGGCCCTATTTTTTTATTGGTTGGGTACCGCTTTGCCAAAGTTTGAAGAAGACTGCCTTTCCCCTACTGACATCCTTTATGTCGGCAGAGAGTCACCCTATTTTCGTCATTTTGTGGAATACTGCCAAAAAACGGGCATCAAATACGAAGCCGTGCAAGAATCCATTTGGTTAAGAAATAATTTGATTCGGGCCCAATCTGAAGATGGGCAACAGAAAAAATCTTTCAGCCCACTAAGATCAGAGATCTGGACCTATTTGTTCAACAAGGGTGCGAACAAAGCTATACCGAACCAGCTCGATTACATAAGTCAAGACAGACGGTATATTGCCTCATATGCCAAAACCATAACCTCGCACATTACCACCTTTCTCAATGTTCAGGCGGTAATAAAACCCGTCTCAGGTTATGAATACCTGGGAAACCATTTGAGTGCCGGCAATGTATTTAATGCGGTGAATCAACAAGGCGTGCGAAAAGTCATTACTTCTGAAAAAGAACTGTGCCGCGCACTGAACCAATTGTATATTACAGATGAAGCACTCTTGAAAACGAATTATGCTGAATTAATCGCAAAGCCGCCCGGGCCTGATCAAGAGTACATTTCGAAAAATGCAATTCAAGCTTTGAAGCTTGATGATGCCAAATTGCAAAAACTTCGAAAATATTATGATACCACCCAATTCGAACAAAACATTCCTCAGGCAAGGCAATTGGCCAAGCGCCTGATTGAAAAACAATTGTTATGCAATAAAGGCAACTTGGTGGTGTTACCGTCTTATGCTTACGACTTGGATTTGATCTTGTCCTATATGGGAAACCATACTTTTATATTGCACAGTTTTTCTGAAACAGTAAAATTTTTACAAAGCCATCGAGACTCGCTACTCTTCCAATATGGTACAAAATGGTTTGACAGGATCCTGGAAGACCACATCAAGCTTGAAAATGCTCTCGAATCTGAAATTGTAAATGAAATAGAACGCAGACTCAGCAAGCATGGGTTTCAAATCATAAAATGCTGCGGGTTTTTGGCAAACTACGAATTTGATAAATACGGGCACGCTTTGCAATTGGGCTCTGGGGTCAGCTATGATTCTTTCCTTATGAATGGCATTGCCCGTTACACTGATGAAACGCATCAGCAAGTGATTTACACTTCCTTAAATTCAAATCTCACAGCTCACGTAACCTATTTTTCAGAATTACTGTCACAATTTGGCATCCAATGGGACCCAATAGCCGATGATTCCGACGATCAATTGGCCATCCTGAACGACTATCAGGGCGGCTTACATTGCAGCACCCAAATCAATATCGAAGACCAATCCTCACAGGCTGAGGAAGCCCTTCCCCCACCCAAAACATACCTGGCACAATCGCCATTCGATATCCAAACATCCTCTCTAATGGGATCTTTAGACACGAAAAGTTTGCCCAGATTGGACAAAAAAGTAGCCATGACGATTTGATTTTTATCTGGCGAAACCCAATACCGTACCGAACACCCAAAAAAAAACCCGCCATTCGGCGGGTTTTTTCATTCCGACAGGCAATTACTTGCCGCCGTACTCTTCCATTACTGGTGCTGGAGCTGGCTTGTGGCAAGCGCAACCGGTCAATACCATCATGGCGGTCAATACCAATACTGAAATAACTTTGCTCATGAGAATTCCCCTTAAGTAAGAACTCAAAAAATTGAACCCAACGCGTGTGAGTATAGACGCTTGTTTGGATTTCGGCCAAACGCAAGTCTGCTCACCCCTGTTGCCCTAATGATCCCTTGCGTGCAAAATACCACGCACGGGCTCATGCCCTTTACATCAAAACACAACCGGTCTAGATAAAAATGTTCCATCTCGTACTGTTTCAGCCCGAAATCCCGCCCAATACTGGCAATGCCATTCGGCTTTCTGCCAACCTGGGCGCCAAGCTCCATCTTATTCGGCCGCTGGGCTTTAAACTTGATGACAAGCAACTGCGCCGAGCCGGTTTAGATTACCGAGAGTATACTGCGCTCTCAGTGCACGAGAGTTTAGAGGCTTTTTTGCACGATGTACATTTTGGAACGCTTTATGCCTGCTCCACCAAGGGCAGCCGCTTCCATACGGAACCCAGCTACAAGCCCAATGACGCCTTTCTCTTTGGCCCAGAAACCCGCGGCTTGCCGCCTGAAATCATTACCTCATACCAAGAAACACTGATTAAAATCCCAATGCAACCCAATAACCGCAGTTTAAACTTGTCCAACGCTGTCGCTGTCATTGCCTATGAGGCATGGCGACAATGTGGCTTTACTGGCGCCTGCGCGCCCTAGGGTGCGATTTATTCTTCCTTTTGCTCTCTCACCATCAGCGTTTGTAACGCATCTTGTGGGCGAAGCTCGTGGAACACTACTTGGTAAATTTGCTCGCTGATGGGAAGCTCTACCTTGTGCACACTGGCCATGCTGCGAATTTCAGTGACGTTATGGACGCTTTCCACCACCTGACCGATTTCAGCCTCAGCTTCAGCCAAACTGCGCCCCTTGGCCAACAGCAGGCCCAAACGGCGGTTGCGCGATTGGTCATCGGTTGCGGTGAGAATCAAATCACCCACACCTGATAGCCCAGTGAGGGTTGACGCCTTTGCGCCCATCGCCAAACCCAGACGCATCATTTCAGCCAAACCACGCGTCAACAGCGCAGCACGAGCATTGGCCCCCAACGCAAGGCCATCAGAAATGCCTGCGGCCACGGCCATGATGTTTTTAACAATGCCCCCAAGCTCAACCCCAATCATGTCCTGACTGCTGTACACGCGAAAGCTGGTGGCTTTTAACCAATTTGACCATCGCGACAACAACCAATCAGACAAGCTGGCCAAAACAACAGCCGTCGGCAAGCCGCGCGCCACTTCTTTGGCAAAGCTTGGCCCACTCAACACACCATATGCCAACAAAAAGGGGTAATAGAAATGGACCCGCGCATGCAAAAGCTGCTGACTGATGGGTTCCATGCCCTTGGTGGCCCACACAATGCTCTCGGGCAACAGTTTGGTTTGGGTCAGTTTCACCAAGGTTTCTTCAAAGGCAGCGCTGGGCACCGCAATCAACCAATGAGGACTGTGCTCCAGGCTTTCAGTTAAATCAGCGGTACACCGCAAATTCGCGGGGAAAGTGTGCCCTGGAAGGTATCGGGTGTTTTCTCTTTTTTCTTTCATCAATGCCACAGCTGCTTCATCCCTGCCCCAAAGCAACACGTCGTGGCCATTTTTGGCAAGAAGAAGTGCAAGCGCCGTCCCCCACGAACCGGCGCCCAAAACGGTGAGTGCTGTGCTCATAATTCCCTTAAGCGTTTTCTTTTACTTTTTGTTCAGCTTCATGCTTTAAATGTTGCGCATAGATGGCATCAAAATTAACAGGCGCCAACAACAGAGGAGGAAAGCCGCCATTCATCACAAGGCTGGCAATCACTTCACGCGCAAATGGATACAAAATGCTTGGGCACATGCTGCCCAAAATTTGTTTTTGCTGATCTTCTTCAAAGCCTTGCACAGTGAAAATACCAGCTTGTTGCACTTCAATTAAAAATGCCACTTTGTCTTTTTGTTTGGCAGTGGCCCGCAAGTCCAAAATCACTTCATGCACACCGCTTTCCAGAACTTGGGTTTTGGTTTGCAAATCCAAGCTCACTTCAGGGGCCCATTCTTCTTTGAAAATTTTAGGGGTTTCAGGCGATTCAAATGAAATGTCTTTGATGTAAATCCGTTGAATTGCAAAATTTGGGTTACTTTGTTCAGCCACCGTGATTCTCCCTGTTAAGATTGTAATAATGTATCAAGCTTACCTGCTTGATTGAGCGCATTCAGATCATCGAAGCCACCCACGTGGGTGTCTCCCACGAAAATTTGGGGTACAGTCCGACGTCCTTTTGCTTTTTCTAGCATGATGTCTCTTTCGTCTGGATTCAGATCGATTCGGACCTCTTTGAAAGGCACACCTTTGCTTTGTAGCAATTGTTTGGCTGCCACACAGTATGGGCAAGCACCTGTACTGTAAATTATCACTTCTTTCATTTTTTCACCCCTTTGGCACTTTGTAAGGGGAAGCCTGCGGCTTTCCAGCCTTCTAGGCCCCCATCTAATACCATGATCTCTAAAAAGGCCAGGGCTTTCAACTTGGTTACCGCTTCGTTGGTTTGTGCCCCTGCATCGGCCACTAACAAAACGGGCCTGTTTTTTTCAAATTGCGTCAGGTTCAGTTCATTCAAAGTTGATAACGGTATATTTTTGCTTTCAGCTATGTGGTGCAAGGTGTACGCATTGTTGGGGCGCACATCAATGATTTGTAACGCTTCGCGGTTCATACGCAATACCGCTTCTTGAGGAGGCAAAGATCTGGCACCAGACTTTGCTGCGCGCACTTCATTCAACAGAAAAAAGGCCAGCAACACCAAGAAACCCAGGCTAAGCGCCCAATTTTGTATAACGAAAGCTTGAATGGCTGCAAAAGACAAAATAAAACTCTCTGGTTTTGCATAAAATGTAATGCCACAGTATAACCTCAATTACACGCTAAGATCGAATGCTTGCCCAGATTCATTTAGGTTTTAAAGAGAGTGACACTGTCGCTATACTGATCCCTCTAACCGGCAATAAAGAAGGAAGTGGTTGTGAATAAGCCGTATCTTTTAATCGTTTTAGATGGTTGGGGCGCGAAAGAATCCACAAGATTCAACGCCATTGCGGCCGCACGCACCCCCACGTGGAAATATCTAAATGAACACTACCCTCACACTGTGATCTCTGGCAGCGGGGAAGATGTGGGCCTGCCTGAAGGCCAAATGGGCAATTCTGAAGTGGGGCACATGAACTTGGGCGCAGGCCGCATCGTGTACCAAGAGCTCACGCGAATTGACAGAAGTGTTCACGATGGCAGCTTTTTCAAGCACCCCACACTTATGAATGCCATTCAAACTGCCAAAACTTTAAATTCACAAATTCATGTTTTAGGCTTACTTTCACCTGGTGGGGTTCACAGCCACGAATCGCACATCATGGCGCTGTTAGAATTGTGCCAACGACAAAAATTTGATCGTGTCGTGGTGCATGCCATCCTAGATGGCCGAGACACACCGCCCAAAAGCGCCTTACATTCTATCCAATTATTGGAAAAAACTTTGGCTGAAACCGGGGCAGGAGAAATTGGCTCCATCGCCGGCCGCTATTATGCGATGGACAGAGACAAACGCTGGGATCGCGTACAAAAAGCCTACAACCTCTACGCAGAAGGCCAAGCACCCCACAGCTTTGATACCGCCGAAATGGCACTGCATGCAGCCTATGCCATGAACCAAACCGATGAGTTTGTTGAACCCACGGCCATTGCGCCCAAAAAATTAAAAACCCACGTCATACAACCAGAAGATGTGGTGATTTTCATGAATTTTCGTGCCGACCGGGCCCGACAACTCACCCGTGCCTTCATTGATGAAGAGTTTTCAGGGTTCCATCGCAAACGCAAAGTACGCTCAAATCACTTTGTGACGTTGACAGAATATGCGCAAGATCTCAAAACCGAAGTGGTGTTTCCCCCATCAAGTTTGAAAAATGGATTGGGCGAATATTTTTCTCAGTTGGGATTAAAGCAACTGCGTGTGGCTGAAACAGAAAAATACGCTCACGTGACATTTTTCTTCAATGGCGGCATTGAAACCCCTTTTCCGGGTGAAGATCGCGTATTGGTGCCCTCACCTCACGTGGCCACCTATGATTTGGCCCCAGAAATGAACGCACAAGCCGTGACCGATGCCATCATCGATTCACTTCAAAATAACAAACACGATGTCATCATCGCCAATTTTGCGAATGCTGACATGGTGGGCCACACAGGCAATTTTGAAGCCACTGTGCATGCCATTGAGTGTTTAGACAACTGCCTTGGTCAAATCTTGACTGTGCTCAAAGAAAAGAATGGGGAAGCCTTGATCACAGCCGATCACGGCAATGCAGAATGCATGTTTGATGAAAAGCATCACCAACCTCACACTGCACACACCCATGAACCCGTGCCTTTTATCTATATTGGTGAAGAGGGAACGCTACAAGGTCAAGACGGAGTCTTGGCGGATGTGGCCCCCACGTTGTTAGATATCATGAAGTTGCCCACTCCTAAAGAAATGACAGGGAAATCTCTTCTGAAAAGATGAAACCAACAGAACAAGGATGTTTTAAGGTTACCGCAATGTGCTTATTGCTAGGCATAGGGATGTATTCCGCTAAAATTTGTGCACACTACGCGGGTAACAGTGCTGACAAAGAAAGTTTGGCCATTGCCTTAGAAAGCACCACACTGCGTCAGAATGAATTGAAAGCAGCCTTGGATCACGAACTGAAACGAAATTTTATTTGGGATTTTTGCCGCCGCGCAAAAGCCTGTGCAGACAATGAGCGCAGTTTTCAAGAAGCCACCTACCGTAAAATTGTGCTCAATGCCCTTTCAGACGAAATGCGTGACGGTGAATTGAAAATTTATGCCCTGCAAAAAATGTTGTGGCAAGCACCCGGCGCCATTCGTGCGCTGGCCCCCAGCAGAGACACCATCTCACGCTCCTTTGCCGCGCTGCGCGGCAAACTGCCTTGGCCTATTTTTTCTGGCAATATTAAAAAAGGGCTCAATCGTCATGGCCAAGGTGTCACCATTCCTGTGATGAACGGCGCCATCGTGCATGCGATTCACCCAGGCAATGTGGTGTTTGCTGATGAGCTTCGGGGTTATGGCCAACTCATCATTGTCGAACACGACGATGGCTTCATGAGCCTGTACGGACAAAACCGCACCCTGAGGAAAAAAGTAGGCGACCCCGTCAACCGCGGTGAAGCCATTGCCGAAGTGGGCGACACGGATAACGACGCAGGTCTGTATTTTGAGATCCGCGAAAACGGCAACGCCGTCGACCCCGCACGCTTTTGCCAAAAAGATTCCCTCACCCAATAAAATATGACTTTATGTCACCCTATTGGGCGTCCACTTTCACTGCTACAATTAAGTATCTTTTCATATTTTTTATCATCTCGGGGCGCACCCTGCTTGCCCCGCTGTGACTATCAGGAGTGCTGGGAATGCGCACAAGAATCATTGGGCTTTGTCTTGCTTTGGGTCTGGCCACTGCCTGTTTACAAGCTGTAGAGCCCCCAGCCAAACCCACACCAAAGGTTCCTGTTGAAGAATTGCAAGGCTTCACGAACGTGATTGACAGCATCAAAAGCTATTACGTTTCAGATGTCACCGATCACGATCTGCTTGAAAATGCCATTCGCGGCATGATCGCGGGCCTTGATCCCCATTCTGCTTATCTCGACAAAGAAGAATATGCCGATCTTAAAGTCAGCACCACAGGCAAATTTGGTGGCTTGGGCATTGAGGTCTCCCTTGAAGACGGTTTCGTCCGCGTGATTACCCCGATTGACGACACCCCCGCGCAAAAAGCCGGCGTACGTGCAGGCGATCTGATTATCAAATTGGATGACACGCCTGTAAAAGGCCTGACTCTGAAGCGCGCGGTCGAGCTCATGCGTGGTAAACCAGGCGAAGCCATCGTGTTAACCATTATCCGCAAAGATGTGGGCAAACCCATCAAGATCTCTGTGACGCGCGACATCATTCAAGTAAAAAGCGTGAAACAAGAAATGTTGTCACCCGGATATGGCATGATTCGCGTGTCTCAGTTCCAAGAAAAAACAGGCGACAGTGTGAAAGCTGCCGTGGCCCTGTTGCAAAAAGACGGCCCATTAAAAGGCTTGGTGTTGGATTTACGCAACAACCCAGGTGGCATATTGGATGCCTCAGTCGACGTGGCCTCTGAATTTTTGGATTCAGACAAGTTAAAGTACGATCGCATGGTGGTTTACACGAAGGGTCGCATTCCAGGGGCTGATATCAAAGAACGCGCCTCAGGAAAAGACGCACTGAATGGGGCACCCATTGTGGTGTTGGTGAATGGCGGCTCAGCCTCTGCTTCTGAAATTGTGGCGGGTGCTTTGCAGGATCACCATCGCGCTGTGATCATGGGCACCACCTCTTTCGGTAAAGGCTCAGTGCAAACGGTATTGCCATTGAAAGGTGATCGTGGCCTAAAACTCACCACCGCACTGTATTACACCCCATCTGGCCGCTCAATTCAGGCCAAAGGCATTGCACCAGATGTCACCGTAGATGAACTTAAAATCAAAGCCAATGGGCTTGCCGCAAATGACGACAACGATTTTGGATTGAAAGAATCAGATCTGAAAGGGCATTTGTCGATACAAGAAAATGCCGCCACCACCGCAGCAGGCATTGTGGACGATGGCAAATTGGCAATGAAAGATTACCAGATGAATGAAGCTTTGAATTTGTTGAAGGCTATCAGTGCGCTTAAGGCCAATTGATCTGTCTTGGGTAGGGGCGCCTCACGAGGCGCCCTTATTTTAAACCCCTACCGCTTCCCGCAACACCTTCATCGCTTTGCCTTCCAACTGGCGCACACGCTCAACAGAAATGCTGAACTCTTCCGCCAACTCCTGAAGCGTGGCTTTCTCTTCTTCTAAAAACCGCCGCTGCAGAATAATCTGGCTGCGTGCATCCAATTTTTGCATGGCCTTTTGCAGTTGCAAGACCCTTTCTTGCTGTTCGTTCTGCATCACGCCACTCATGCTGTCTTGGTTTTCATCCACCAAGAAATGGGCTGGTGAGGGCAAGGCAGGTTTTTCATCATGATCGTCTTCGAGATCAAAACTGAGATCCGCCCCATAAATCCGAGATTCCATTTCATGCACATCTTTGACTGACACACCCAAATCTTCTGCAATGGTGAGTGCCTCTTGGCGGTTCAGCCAAGAAAAATGTTTTTTGGCACTTCTCAGATTGAAAAACAATTTACGCTGGGCTTTGGTGGTGGCAAGTTTGACGATACGCCAATTTTTGATCACATATTCATGAATTTCAGATTTGATCCACTTCATGGCAAAGGTGGCCAAGCGCACGCCCATGCCAAGATCAAAGCGTTTCACGGCTTTCATCAAACCGATGGTGCCTTCTTGTAACAAATCTGAAAGCGGCAAGCCATAACCCAAATAATTGTGTGCCACCCGTGCCACATAGCGCAGGTTACACAGCACCAAGTTTTCGGCTGCCTGCAAATTGTCTTCTTGTTGGAATTTCACGAACAAGGCCCGCTCTTCTTCCGCACTCAAAATAGGGAAAGCAGAAACGCGCGCCAAATAGGCATCGATGCTGCCCATCGGCAACTCAAAAGAGCGTGCAACTAAACCATTTGTCATATGTTTTTTACCCCCAGCCAAATTATGGCTCGGGACTTGGCAGTCTGCAAGGGAGAGTGCCAATGAATTAATTTCTTGTATATCGAATCCCTGTGCTGGTAGATGGGCCACTCGGATCATCTCCTTCGTCCTCTTTCGCTTTGCCTTTTCCCTTTGCAGCCCTTTCTTCTAACATGCTTTTTACGGCACCCTTTGTCTTGTCTGTTTGGGATGTTTGTATTGCCTCGATTTCTTGTTGTAATTCCCTAGCTTCCATGATGACAGGATCCCGAGGCGCACTGGTTGAAGGTGCCGGCACTTGGTTTTCAGCCCTCATGTACTGGCTCAAAAATGCGCGCATTCCCTGTTCCGTGTCACCGGTTGCGGCCATTGCCCCATGATCGGTTCTTTGCGATGTGCTTGCTGCCAAATCCGCAGTGGCAGCTAAACGCTCGAATTCATTAATTTGGAAATCCAAATTCATCCGCTCTTCGATTAGCGCCTCATATCTTGGAACGTTACTTACAGTTGAATGCTGTCGGGCTTCTGCGCTTACAGTATCTCTTCTTTCGAGTAGATTCTGTAAATGCCTCTCTGTGCCTTGTGTTGAAAGCCGCGCAGCTTCATTGCGGAGCGTTATGACGAGGGGATCTATCTGGTCCACGTGACTTCTAAGCAAGTTATCTTCACGTTCTAGCCCATCGATTCGAGACTCAGATCCCGGAACGTTTCGCAGTGGTCTAAGTTCATCAGCAATCTCTGTCCTTCGTTTCTGAAAGTTACTTCGCTGTACCCTAAGTGCCGCAATTTCCTGAATGACTTCTTGTAGTCGACGCATATACCCTCTGGGATTTAATAGAGTGTCTATGCGGATATTTAGAACACATACCCATACCAATGTCAAACTATAAAGCTGACTTAGCTTCAGATGAGGCCACAGCCAAGCACCTTGAAAAATATACCCAAGCTCCTTCAAAATGCGTGTTTTAGGCTTACTTGGCCTGATGCCCTTCCGCCCACAGCACCACTTCTTCCACCAAAAGGCTGATCCCTTTGTCGGCTTCAGCAATGTTCTTTGCAAGCATATACGCGGGTGTGCTCACGACTTTATAGCGGTTATCGATCACGATGTTAGTCACACCAACCTCGATGTGCTTGGCGCCCAATTTGCTTAACTTGTCAGCAATGCCTTTGTCTTTACCCACAGTCAATTCCACGCCTTTCGGGTAAAGCTTGGCAATCATCACGGGGGCCACACAGATGAACCCCACCGGCTTTTTGGCAGCTATCAGCCCTTTCAAAAACTTTTCAACTTGGGGGTGAATTTCAAAATTTTCGCCCTTTTCAGCAAAATTGCATAGATTTTTCACAGCCCCGTAGCCGCCAGGTAAAATGGCGCCATCAAAATCGGCGGCATCAACTTCCCCTAGGCTTTTGATATTGCCACGGGCAATCCGCGCGGCTTCTACCAAAACATTCCGGCTTTCATTCATTTTGGTTTCATTCAAGTGGTTCACCACTTCGGCCATGGGCATATCTGGCGCCACGCATTGGGCGGCCACATTGGCTTTTTGAAGGTGTAATAGGGTCAAAACGCTTTCATGAATCTCAGAGCCATCCATGACACCACAGCCTGATAAAATTACAGCTATCTTTTTCACAATGACTCCTTCCTTTGGCAATTTCAAAGATATACTCTTGTTCGGGTTATCGGCACAATCTGTTTATACCTTAAGTTCCTACATCAAAAGCAGGTGAACTGTGAGCACATTCCCCCAAACCCGTTTGAGACGTTTACGCCATGACGCAGCCACAAGGCAATTGTGTCAAGAAACACATCTGCATGTTTCACAGCTTATTTATCCAGTTTTTATCATTGAGGGCAAAAACCTTCGTGAAGAAATCGAGAGCATGCCCGGTATTGAGCGCTTGTCTGTCGATCAGCTGATTTTGGAAGCGGCCCAGTTGTGCGATCTGAATATCCCTGCCATCGCCTTGTTCCCTGTCATAGAGGGCGAGCTTAAATCGTCTCATGGCAATGAAGCGTACAACCCCAATGGCTTGGTACAAAGGGCCGTGCGGGCGTTAAAGGCCGAATTTCCACACCTAATGGTGATCACAGACGTGGCCCTTGATCCTTACACCGAATCTGGCCAAGACGGCATTTGCGATGCCAATGGCGAGATCTTAAATGATGAAACGGTCAGCATATTGGTGGAACAAGCCTTGTCTCATGCCGAAGCCGGCGCAGACATGGTGGCCCCTTCAGACATGATGGACGGGCGCATCGGCGCAGTCCGAGAAGCCCTCGAATCAGCTGGCTTTTTTAACACTAAAATTCTCGCTTATTCTGCAAAATACGCTTCCAATTTCTATGGCCCCTTCAGAGATGCTGTAAATTCTAGTGGTTACTTGCAAGGAAAAGGCAAAGAAACGTACCAAATGAACTTTGGCAACAGCGACGAAGCCATTCGTGAAGTAAAATTAGATATAGAAGAAGGTGCAGACATCGTGATGGTGAAACCCGCAGGGCTTTACCTTGATGTGATCCACCGAGTTAAAAAAGAATGTGGCCTGCCCACTTTTGCTTATCAGGTCAGTGGCGAATATGCCATGCTGATGGCCGCCGCAGAAAATGGGTGGTTAGATGAAAAGAAGGCAGCCTTAGAATCGCTATTGTGTATCAGACGCGCAGGGGCCAATGCCATTTTGACGTATTTTGCAAAAAAGGCGGCCATCTGGTTAAGAGAGGAATAAGTGCAGGATTTAGGTGATCCCTCGCTCTACGTTAACCGCGAAACCAGCATGTTGGCTTTTAACCAACGTGTGTTAGAGCAGGCTTTGGATCCTGACACCCCGTTGCTTGAACGGCTCAAATTTTTGTTTATCGTCAGCCGCAACATGGATGAATTTTTTGAGATCCGTGTGGCCAACATTAAAAGACAAATGAATTTTGGCAGCCAGAGCAAACCCTTAGATGGCTCGACCTTTGAAGCCTTGCTAGACACCATGCGTGAAAAAGCGCGCGCCATGATAAGCAATGAATACCGGATCTTGAATGAATCCTTGTTGCCTTTACTGGCTCAAGAAAACGTGGTGTTTATTGATAAAGCCGGTTGGCGCGAATCAGAGCTTGCCTGGCTTTCTGATTTTTTTCACAATGAAATTCAACCCATCATGACACCTGTGGGTTTGGATCTGGCCCACCCTTTTCCACGTCTTATTAACAAAAGTTTAAATTTTATTTTGGCCCTTTCCGGCAAAGACGCCTTTGGCAGAGACAGTGGCCTTGCCATCGTGCACGCCCCGCGCTCAGTGCCGCGCGTAATACGCTTGCCCAAAGTAGAAAATGAACCCCAATACCGTTTTGTATTGTTGACAGATATCATCGAACATTTTGCAGAGCAATTGTTCCCAGGCATGACAGTAGAAGGCTGTTACCAATTTCGCCTGACGCGAGACAGCGATTTGAATTTGGTAGAAGAAAGTATTGAAGATTTGCCACGGGCATTGCAAGTTGAGCTGTTGTCGCGCCGCTATGGTGAAGAAGTTAGGCTTGAAATCGTCACCAATTGCCCAGAGCATATTGTGGATTTTTTGTTACAAAAAACCAACCTTTCCAAACAAGATACTTATCGGGTGGATGGGCCAGTCAATGTGCACCGCATGATGGCGTTGTATCAGATGATAGATTTTCCGAATCTGAAATACCCGCCCATGGAACCACGCATACCTGAAAAGATCATGCATTATCGAAACCTGTTTAATTATTTACAAGAAAAGCGCGAACTCTTGTTGCACCATCCTTTTGAATCCTTTCAGCCCGTGATAGATTTTGTTCGCCAAGCTGCTGCAGATTCAAACGTATTGGCAATCAAACAAACCTTATACCGCACAGGTTCCAATTCACCGCTGGTAAAAGCATTGATTGATGCCGCACGCGCAGGCAAAGAAGTCACCGCGGTGGTCGAGTTACGTGCCCGATTCGATGAAGAAGACAATATAGCCCTGGCAAACCAACTGCAAGAAGCAGGGGCCTTGGTGGTGTACGGTGTATTGGGTTACAAAACCCACGCAAAGATGACGCTTATCGCAAGAAGAGAAGAAGGCCTGCTAAAACGTTATGCTCATTTGGGCACAGGCAACTATCACCCTGACAATGCAAAACTTTACACCGATATCAGTTTATTCACGGCCGACCCTGAAATCACCGAAGACGTACACATGGTGTTTCAACAACTAACAGGCATGGGCAAGGCTGTGAAGCTGAAAAAGATTTTCCATGCCCCATTCAATCTGGGCAAACAATTGATCTCATGGATCAAGCACGAAGCAGAGCTGGCACAAAAAGGGCTGCCTGCACGCATCATCATGAAAATGAATGCGTTGACCGATCCTTTGATTATTCGCCACCTTTACGAAGCCTCACAAGCAGGGGTCAAGGTTGACTTGATTGTGCGTGGCATGTGCTGTTTGCGCCCTGGTGTGCCAGGCGTGTCGGACAACATCACCGTATCATCAGTCGTTGGGCGATTTTTAGAGCACTCTCGTGTATTTTATTTTCAAAATGAAGGCACCCCAAAAGTGTTTGCAGCCAGTGCCGACATGATGGAACGCAATTTACACCACAGAGTAGAATTGTGCTTTCCGATTGAACAACCTCATTTGGCAGAGCGTTTGGCCAAAGAGACTTTGTTTAATTATTTAGATGACAACCGCAAGCGTTACATCATGAAAGAAAATGGCGAGTACGAACGCGTACAAAATGACGCCCCACCTCATGATGCCCAAGCCACTTTACTTGAAAAATATACGGGTTGAAAAAATGGAAGAGTTCACCGGGAAATACACCCAAGAAAATTTTGCCACACGCATCTTGTTAAACGGTTACTTTCAAGCTGTCGAAAAACTGGTGGCCCAAACCCAAAATGTGAAAACAGCTTTAGAAATAGGTTGCGGCGAGGGCTACTCTACACAAAGGCTGAAACCTTTTCTGCCAAAAGATGTGCAAATGTTTGCTTCTGAATTTGAGCCCTCTCAAGTGCCTGCTGCCCAAAAAAGAAACCCTGATGTGCCCACCATTCAGGAAGACATTTACACCTCAACCCGTGCTGCAAACAGTGCGGATTTGGTTTTTTTATTAGAAGTGTTAGAACACTTGCCCGATCCTGCATTGGCCTTACAAAAATTAAAACACATCAGTGCACGTTATTTGATATTGGGCGTGCCCAATGAACCCTTGTGGCGGGTATTGAATTTTGCCCGTGGAAAATACTGGAAAGACTGGGGCAACACGCCCGGTCACATCAACCATTGGAGCAGCCAAGCGGTGGCCAATCTTGTGAGCCGTGAATTTGGCCCAGTCAAAAAAATCTACCGCCCCGTTCCTTGGACTTTGTTGTTGGCCGAAAAAAATTAAGTAAGTGTTCACGTTGTCGCTATTTGGCCCCTATGAAACTGGGCGCCCACCCATCCATGGGTTAAGAATTGCGGCATCCATGCCGCAAAGCGCCCTGTTTCATAGGGGCCAAATAGCGACAACGTGAACGGTTACAAAATTAAAAAGTGCGCATGCTTTGTAACAGGCCTTCTCTCAAGGCCCCATACACAATGTGCACTTGGTGTACTTCAAAATAATCCACCAATGCAGAAATAATCATCAGCCCAGGTGGAAACACCATGGCCCTGTCTGGCAACAAACCATGCTCTGTGAGTTTTGATGAATTGGGAACCGTGGCAAGCCAAGTGGCCACTTGAGAGACATTCTCTGCCGAGATGCGTTTGACTTTTTTATGCTTTAAATGCTGTAACAAAGATTGCAGGGCTTGGCCCGTGCCTGAGGTCACTGACACCTTCGCATCAACTGCCTTGAATTCTTTAGGCAATTCATTCAACGTTTTCATGATCATGTCTTTGCAGCTGCGCAATGCATCTTTGGTGATCACCCCACCTGGGAAATAGCGCTCTGAAAGCGTTACGCAGCCTAATGGCAAACTGTGAACGTGTAAAATTTTTTGTGATTTGCCTTCAACCAATTCCGTGCTGCCCCCACCGATATCGATCACAAGGTGATGGCCTTTGGGATCATCATTGGTGATAAGCCCCATATAAGTCAGCTTGGCTTCATCTTCACCGCTGATGATTTCTATTGTGTGGTTGAGAATGGCTTCTGCTTTTTCTATAAATTGCCCGGCATTTCTGGCAACCCGCAAGCTGTGCGTGCCCACAACCCGCAGCTCTTTAATATCGTAGGCATTCAAAATGGTTTTAAATCTTGTGAGGCAGGCAATGCCGGCAGCAAAAGCTTCATCACTGATGTGATGATCTTTTACCAAGCCACGTGCCAAACAAACTGACTCTTTTGCACTGACAGCTTGTTTGAAGCCAACCGGGGTTCTTTTTGCCAGCACCATGTGGAAACTGTTTGAGCCCAGATCCAAAACTGCCAAGAATTCGTCAAGATTCGCTACCAAGATAATATCCCATTGATTAACCTACCGTTAGTTTGGCGAGAAAACGGTTTTTTTGCCACCTCATTTGTAAATTGGGTTGACAAGCGCAAGCCCCGTTTCTAGTATGCTATCAATGTTTCAATTTAGGTTGGCCCTATGTCCACACTCAAAAATGTCACTGATAATTCTTTCGAACAAGACGTATTAAAGTCCAACATCCCTGTGTTGGTGGATTTTTGGGCTGAGTGGTGTGGCCCCTGCAAAATGATTGCGCCTATCCTTGAAGAGGTGTCTTCACAGTATTCTGGCAAACTGACCATCGCCAAAATCAATATTGACGACAATGCGCAAACCCCCTCTAAATTCGGGATCCGCGGCATTCCAACACTGATTTTATTCAAAAACGGCAACCTTGAAGCCAGTAAGGTCGGGGCCCTCTCTAAGTCCCAACTTTGCGCGTTCTTAGATAGCCATCTATAATCAAACCAGGCTGGCCGCGGAGCAGAGCCTTGAAATGGACCGGTTGGCATGTTAACCTGTTCTTCATGGTGCAGCTTTAACTTGCACCGATTCGCTCCGCACAGGGCAAATTGAATTAAACCCTCTCCTTTCCACTAATCATTTATTTAAATTAAAATCCAAACACTATGCAATTAAACGAGCTTAAAACCAAACCTGCCCCTGAGTTATTACTCCTTGCTGAAGAACTCCAAATCGAAAATGTGGGCCGTGCTCGCAAAGAAGAAGTGGTTTTCCTCATCTTGAAGCAACTGGCCAAACGGGGTGAAGACATTTACGGAATGGGTGTGTTTGAACTACACCCTGACGGCTTCGGCTTCTTGCGCTCTGCTGATGGTTCTTACCTCGCGGGCCCTGATGATATTTATGTGTCCCCCAGCCAAATACGCCGTTTCGGCCTGCGCACGGGTGACACAGTCTCTGGCAAGATTCGCCCCCCTAAAGAAGGCGAGCGTTATTTTGCCCTATTAAAAGTCGATGAAATCAACTTTGAAGCCCCCGAAGTGGCGCGCAACAAAGTACTATTCGAAAACTTAACCCCCCTCTTCCCGCAAGAACGTTTGCGCATAGAAGTGGGCAATGGCAGCACGGAAGACATTACAGCCCGTGTGATTGATTTGGTTTCCCCCATGGGGAAAGGGCAACGTGGCCTGATTGTTTCCCCGCCTAAAGCGGGTAAAACCATGATGCTGCAGAACATTGCCACCAGCATCAGCATCAATCACCCCGAATGCCATTTGATCGTTCTCTTGATTGACGAACGTCCTGAAGAAGTTACCGAAATGGCGCGCTCTGTTAAGGGCGAAGTCATCGCGAGCACCTTCGATGAACCTGCAAACCGTCACGTACAAGTGGCTGAAATGGTGATCGAAAAAGCCAAGCGTTTGGTAGAACACAAGAAAGATGTGGTGGTACTGCTAGACTCCATCACCCGATTGGCCCGCGCCTACAACACCGTGATCCCCACATCCGGGAAAGTGTTAACAGGTGGTGTGGATGCCAACGCATTGCAACGTCCCAAGCGTATTTTTGGCTCTGCCCGTAACATTGAAGAAGGCGGCAGCTTAACCATCATCGCAACAGCCTTGGTTGACACCGGCTCGAAGATGGACGAAGTGATTTACGAAGAATTCAAAGGCACCGGCAACCTAGAGTTGCACTTGGATCGCCGTATTGCTGAAAAACGCATTTATCCTGCTATCCATATCAACCGCTCCGGCACCCGCCGTGAAGAGTTGATCACCAAGCAAGATGAACTGCAACGCATGTGGATTTTACGTAAGATCCTTCACTCTATGGACGAAGTGGCCGCTATCGAGTTCTTAATCGAACGCATGAAGCCCACCAAGACCAATGAAGAGTTCTTCGATTTGATGAAGCGTCAGTAAGCGACAGGGGGATTTAAACCTCGGTTTAAATCCCCCTTATGAATTACTTCCTCACCCCTCGATTGGTCAATCCCGAAAGCCCAATCACACCCAACACAAAGCCAAAGTCATACCACACCCCAGTATTCGGATAAGCGTAAACCCGAAATCTTGGAAAGGGTTCATGAAACCCAAACATATCTGCAAAGTGCACAAATAACTCGCCCACCAATGCGAACGGTGAAATCATGCCATGCACAAAACCCAACAAAATCCCAGGCACACTGCCTGTTGACGCGGTGGGCTGTGTCGCACATGCGGCAAGAACAAGGCACACTGCAACCATGCCAATCCATATGGAAAACTTTTTGCTTTTCATCTCTATGCTCCTCAAGGGTTGACGCTGGTTACCGTTCCTGTTTTAAAGTTATAGGTGATGCTCCGCCCCGCGGAATCGTTTAGGTAGAGGTAATTGCAGACAGGTGAATTGTCGACACCAGACGCTTGAAATGTAGCAGACGTGTCTGTACTTGCCCTAGGGCCTTGCACCAAGGCGTTCCACAAATCCGCGCAAGTGGGGCCCCAGCCGACAGGGCCTGCTGCGCCAGAATATGGCTTCGGTGGGTAAGTGTCCGTGGCAGCTGGCCCTTCACTGTCCGATGTGGGCGTACCAGATGCGGTCAAATGCGAACCATATGCATTTGAATTCCAGTAAAAGTATAAAGTCTTGCCGTCTACCACCACTTTGCGTGTGGACAAGGCTTCAGAGGTCAACTTGCCATTGGCGGTATTGATCCCATCTTGCAAACTTTGGGTGGTGGAGGCCATCACCGTCTTCGCTGAGGCTGCTGTGAAATTTTCAAACATGGGCCAGGCCACTGCAACCAAAATGGCCAAGACGATCATCACCAATACCAATTCAATCAGCGAGAATCCTTTCTCTGTGTGTTTCATGGCCTTGTCTTCCCTATGTGCGTTTAAACTATCCCTTCCGTTGAAAGCTTTAAGCCTTCCTCAAAATATTTGACACTGGCAGCAGGCTCGTTACAGGCACGACACACTTGCCCCAATTCAAAATACGTTTCAGGCTGCGGGCTGATTTGAATGCTTTGTTGCAGCAACAAACGCGCCTTGCCCCAAAATTGTTGTTGTTGATACAAGCGTGCCAAAGTCAGTAACAAATTGGGATCTTTTGGGTGGGCAATTAACCATTTTTCCGCTTGCTTTAATTGTATGGCGGGCTTGGGCAAATGAATGAAGCCATAACGCTTTATCAAATCGGAATGCCATTTTTTCTTCAAGGCCTGCTCAATGAATTTTCTGGCCCTTTCATTTTCACCAGAGGCTATCAAGACGTCTGCATACCCACACAGGGCGTCTGTCTCTGATTGCAGGCGACGGGGCAAACGGTGATAAAAGGATTCTGCGTCCCGGAATTTGTGGTTGTCTTTAAAATGTGTCAGCAATAATTCAATGGCTGCTTTTTCTAAGGCGTGTGTGTCTTCAGGGGTGGCTTGTGATGAGGCGGCATTTTCCAAGGTATCGCGAATGCGCTCTATGTCCTTGGTTTTTAAAGCCACTTGCAAAATAAGTGCGGTCAACTCTGGGTGCTTGGGGGCCAAGCGTTCACACTCTGCCAATGTTTCCAATGCTTTGGCGACATTCTCACTTTCAATTTCAATTCTGGCTTTTTCCAAGCCCACAGCCAATTCATCCGAGCCTGTTTGCGTCTGTGCTGCTTCTATGTAAGCGACAGCACGGCCTTCAGCATTTTGATAACGTGCGGCTTTTGCAGCTCCCAAAAAAGCCAACAAAGGTTGCGCACTGATTTTTGCAGCTTTCACCAAGCGCTTTTCTGCGGCAAAGTAATCTGCCCTCGCCAACAAAGTTAAGCCTTCGCTCAGAAAACGATCGGCACGTTTGGACTTGGCATTCACAATGGCAAATTGCAATCGACTGAAAAAAGAATCCAATTCGTACACAAAATGGTTCAGCAACATCACAGCGCCCAAAACCAGTGCCAACCAAACGAAGAATACCCAAATAGGCATTTCGATTGTCCATACATCCCAGGCCATCAACATATAACCGGGATCACGAAACACCATGAGCCCAAATATCACGCCCACACCCAGCGCCAAAATAAACTTTAACAGTTTCATGCGCCTTCTCCTTTGGCCAAGGCAGCGATGGATTTGAAACTGATCTTTGCGCGTTGCAAGTGTATAGAAATCAACTCGGCAATCTCTTTTTCCAAAGGCGCCAGTTCTGCTGCCTTCAAGGGAAGGCTTTGCAATTCATGCATCACATTGCTCAAGCCTGCGTAATACAAAGCTTCGTTTTGGTGCAACAAACCCACTTTGGCCACATCAAGATCGGTCAACACGGTTTGTTTTAAGGTTTCGGCCGTGCTGTGCGATATCAAGGGTTTGGGCACCCGCACTTCATGTCTTTGAATCGAAACCAAAGACAAAAACTGCCCCAACACAGAGGTGGCAGCAGGTTTCATCGTAGGCGCTGTGATGGCCTGTGCTTTCAGGGCATCAAATTGAAATTGCGTCACCTCAGCCTGCAAACTGCTGATGCGGTGAAAAATTTCGGCCTCATCAGGAAGCTTCAAGGCAATGACGCCGTCTATGTCTTGTTGAATGGTGGCGCGGATCTCTTGCACGGGCACGGAGGTCACAGACGCCAAACTGCGATCAGCCAAACGCAAGAGGTTAAGCACCATGTCTTTGTCTTGCAGCAACACCATTCTGGTCTCAGCCAAATGGAGTAGGCTTGCGGCTTCTTTCAACGTGACTTCGTCTATTTGTGATTTATTTTGTTTTGACACTTGCGACAAAATGGCAGCAGCATCCGCTTCGCCCTTTTTCAAGGTCTCGTTGAATTGATCTGACAGTCTCTCCTGGTGGGCCACGTCTTTTTCAACGCTGGCAAGCTTTTCCTGTAGGGCGCTGACATCAGCTTGTTTGGCATCATGCAGGTGTTGCTCAAGCGATTGATACCATAAGGCCCCGTTCACAAGCCCCATAGCAAGGGCCAAACCTGCCACCAAGGTGAGAATCGGTTTTTTGGATGAGGAAGGTGCGGCCACGTCCATCAGGCGTTTGCTCCATAATAAGATTTAGGAATTTTCCAGAATACTGAGTATCAACCCTGCGTCACTTGCTACTGAAGTGACCCAGGCTGTCTTTATAAAGTGTAGCGACTCAGCCAGCTTTTGGGTTCTTTCACTCATCACTATAAGCTGCGATTGCAAAAAATCCTTTTGGGATGTGCCAGGGCAAGTCGCCATCAAGGCAGACAACCCTGCATCGCTTGTGGCTATCACAGCATCATAGCTTTGACCAAACACAGTGGGTTCAATCGCGGCAGCCTGCCTTTCATAACAATCGAACGTGAACACTTGTGCACCACGCTTGGTGAGCTCAGGGGCCAAGCGGCTCAAACCGCCCACGCCTTTTAAAATCAAAATGCTATTGCCTGCCACCTTTTTCAAAACTGGCAAATTGAGCAAAGCTTCACTGTTATAAGGGGCAGGCGCCGCTTGGGCCAACAGCCCTTCGGCTTGCAAGCGTTTGGCAGAAGGCCCCCCAATTGTCAAAATCGGTTTTTGGAATTTCTTAGACCATGCAGCCAAAAACTTGCGCGCAGCTGGCAACACATTTTGACTGGTCACGATCACTTGATCAAAGTGCATGCTGCTGACCACCGCTTCCAAGGCATCGGCCTCAAAATAGTTGATCATCAATGCCGGCGCATTCACAACCTCTGCCCCCAGTTGGTGCAGGCGCCTGCTCAAGTGGCCGCCTTGCTCATCTGGGCGGGTGTTTAAAAAGCGTTTACCTGAAAGGGGCTTGGCCACTGCACTCAAGATGGTATCTGCATTTTGTTGCAACAATTGCTGGGCAACCTGACGCACCACATAAGTGCGCTCCCCCATGGCTTGTGCACAAATCCGCTCTTTGCCTGAGGGTGAAACAACCATGGCATTGAACGCAATGTGATCTTTCTTTTTGACGGCCAGGGCAGCCAAAGGCAAATCACAACTGCCCCCAAGCAGGGCAGTCAAACCCCGTTCAGTTTGTATTTCTTCAGCTGTTTTGGGATCGTTCAAAGCGGTGATCATTTTGAGGGTTTGTTTGTCATCAGCGCGGCATTCCAAAACCAAAGCCCCTTGCCCAGGTGCGGGCAAATGATCTTCTACAGCCAGGTATTGGCTGATTTCATCTTTCAGGCCCAAGCGGTGGATCCCTGCAGCTGCCAACACAATCGCATCATATTCCCCAGCTTTCAGTTTTTTAATCCGGGTATCGACGTTGCCACGCAAAGGCAATATTTGTAAATCGGGTCGCAAAAATTTCAGTTGTGCGCTGCGTCTGATGCTGGATGTGCCCACCTTTGCGCCCACTGGCAAATCAATCAAACTGACCTTATTTTGAGTCAGCAAAACATCTTTGACGTCTTCACGTGCTAAGATCACAGGCATGATAAGGCCTGGTGGCAACAGCTGAGGCATGTCTTTAACACAGTGAATGGCCACATCGGCAGTGCCTGCCAACAGGGCTTCTTCGAGTTCTTTTACAAACACGCCTTTGCCACCCAATGCAGACAGGTTCGCTGATATGGCTTTGTCGCCTTCGGTGGTGATCCCCAAAATATGAATGGTACAGTGGGGGTGTAAGGCTTGCAGGCTGTCTTTCAGGTGGTTAGCCTGCCAAAGGGCCAGTTTGCTTTGTCTTGAAACGATGGTCAGCACTTTTTTCACGGGATTTTAGATTGGCCAATGTAAACCGAAAAGTAATGTTACCAGACTGAACGGAGGCTTGCATGTCACGCCCACTGACTTTGATCCTGGCGGCTTTTGGCGGCGGCGCCCCCAACCATGGTGCCGAAGATGGCCCGGCTGTTGTAGAACACAGTCAATATTGGCCAAAGCTTCAACACGCATTCGATAAAATCCACCACCTGCACACCAAAAAACTGCCCGCCCATTTGGCGCCAGTACGCGCCACCCACCTTGTGGCCCAATTTGACACTTTGCTAAGAGACACGGTCCACAATACCTTACACGAAGGCAACCTGCCCCTCATTCTGGGGGGGGATCACACCATCGCAATGGGCACTTGGTCAGGCGTGGTAGAAACGCTCGGTGATGAAGCTTTGGGCTTGATTTGGATTGATGCCCACATGGATGCCCACACACGCCACACTTCCCTTTCCCAAGCGGTGCACGGCATGCCTGTGGCCGTATTGTTGGGCCAGGGTGAAAGTGATCTTTTGGGCTTGTCACATCATAAACCCATGGTTGCGCCCACCCACTTCATCTTGATGGGTGCAAGAAGTTATGAACCCGGTGAAGCCCAGCTCTTAAATGATTTGGGCGTCAAAGTGTATTTTGATGCAGAAATAAAATCCCGTGGATTTGAAACATGCTTCCAAGAAGCGTTACATGCATTGGAAAAAACCTGTGCCCGAGTGGGCGTGAGTTTAGATTTAGACGCCATCGACCCCACCGAAATCCCAGGTGTGGGTTCACGCACGCCAAATGGCCTGCACGCTGAAGAAGTGAAAAAAGCTTTGCATGGGTTTTTGTGTCACCCAAAGAGTGTGGCCATGGAAATTGCGGAATACAATCCACACAAGGATGAAAAGGAAAAAACCTTAAAATTCATCGTTGAATTGATAGAAGGTGTAACCCACCCTTAAAAATTTGGGCGCTACTCCACATTAAAATCCTGCTCTGGGCCGCAACCCTCACTATAATTAGCAAAACTTTCACATTTGGGGGCAGTCATGTTCAGCACAATTGTCGTCTTGGTTCTATTGGCGATTATCGGCGTTTTAATTTATGCCGCCACCAAACCCGATACTTTTAAAATTGAGCGCACCACGCTGATCAATGCCGCGCCTGACAAAATTTTCCCCATGATCAACGAACTGCGAAAATGGGACGATTGGTCACCTTGGGAAAAATTGGATCCCAACATGAAAAAAAGTTTCACCGGCTCTGCAAGTGGAAAAGGTGCCGTACATGAGTGGGAAGGCAATATGACTGTGGGCGCGGGTCGCATGGAAATCACAGACTCTACACCTTCATCAAAAGTCCAAATAAAATTGGATTTTATCAAACCTTGTGAAGGCCACAATTTTGCAGAATTCAATTTGCTGCCCGAAGGCAATACCACAAAAGTCACCTGGTTGATGTACGGACCCATGACCTATCCAAGAAAAGTCATGAGTCTTCTCTGCCGTATGGACAATATGGTCGGCAAACAATTTGACCAGGGTTTGGCTGCCTTAAAAGATTTGTCTGAAAAATAGCATCAGACTTTTTCTTCGCCCAAAAATGCCCGTGACAGCCACTTGCTGATCAACGCAATTTCTTCATCGCAAACAGCATGTGGCATGGGGTAAGTTTTGAAAACGACTGGGGCGTCCCATTCTTCCAATTGGGCCTTTGCTTGGTTTGCCAATTGCAAAGGCACCACAGGATCAAACAAGCCGTGAATCATTAAAATAGGCACATCTGAAACATGTGGGCCTAACCTTTCAGCCAAACTGTCAGCAAGGGGAATGTAGGTTGAAAGCGCCAATATCCCTGCAAGGGGTTCTTTGAAACGCAGCCCTGTTTGCAGCGCAATCGCCCCACCTTGCGAAAATCCCGCCAAAATAATTTGCTTGCTGGTAAAGCCTTGTTTTTTCTCATTCATGATGAGGGCGCGAATTTCACCCACTGATTCATCAATGCCTGCTTCATCTTCTTCAAATGTGAGATCCAAACTGGTGATGTCATACCAGCCCCGCATGCTCATGCCCCCATTGACAGTAATGGCGCGGTTTTTGGCTTCAGGAAACACAAAACGCAGGGGCAAGTTTTTCGGCAATTGCAAGGCCTCTACGATGGGCACAAAATCATTGGCATCGGCTCCCAAGCCATGTAGCCAAATCACCGTTCCCAAGGCTTTATCTGTGGGATTTAACTCAATCACATTACTTGCAGATTCCATAAATTGTCCCTTTCAGTTTCTTTGATTGCCAGCATCATACCGCCGAGATAGACTTCAGCAAATGCTCTTTTTTTCTGGAATGTCCATGAAAGCTTTCGCACTTATTCTTGTTTTTGCCCTTTTGGCCGGCTGTGGTCAATCAGGGCCCTTGGTTTTGCCACCTGCAGCCCCTGATTTAGAACAAAATTAAAATGGGTGCATTCTCATATCACGGCCATGGGCTGTGCGTGGAAGGCGTTCCACTCAAAGACATTGCCTTACAATTTGGCACACCTTGTTATGTGTATTCTAAAAAAGCTTTGCTGACCCAAATTGAAGCTTATCAGAATGCCCTTAAAAAGCTCCCCCACCTTATTTGTTATGCAGTGAAAGCCAATGGCAATTTAAGCCTATTGCAATTGATTCACGAAGCGGGCTTGGGTTTTGACGTGGTGTCGGGGGGCGAATTTTTACGGGCCCAAAAAGCCGGGGCCTCTGGCGACAAAATTGTGTTCGCAGGCGTGGGCAAAACGGCTGCAGAATTGGCCCAAGCGCTTGAAGCGGGTGTGTATTGCATCAACGTTGAATCTGAAGCAGAACTGCTGCGTTTGGCGCAAGTGGCCCAAAATTTAAAAGTGGTGGCCCCTTTTGCTTTGCGTGTGAACCCTGATGTGGATCCCAAAACCCACCCTTATATTTCAACGGGGCTGAAAGGCAACAAATTTGGCATTGCGATGACAGAAGCCCAATCCCTTTATGTGAAAACCAAAAACCACCCCCATTTGAAAGCGATGGGCGTGGCCTGCCACATCGGCTCCCAAATCACTGATTTGGCGCCGTTCATAGAGGCACAAAAAAAGGTATTGCAGCTTGTGGCCGAATTGAAAACCGAAGGGCTCAAGCTCACCCACATCGACATGGGTGGCGGCCTGGGCGTGCCTTATCAAGATGAGGCTGTCCCCTCTGTGGCAGATTATTTGGCTGCTTTGGTGCAACCTTTGTTGGGCACTGATCTAAAATTGATAGTGGAACCTGGGCGATCATTGGTAGCCCAAGCCGGCGTGTTGGTCACAAAGGTGGAATACATTAAACACAATGCTGACAAAACTTTTGTGGTCACAGATGCTGCGATGAATGATTACCTGCGTCCGGCTTTATATGGTGCAAAGCAAAAAATTGTGAATGTGGTAAAAAACACCACGCCAACGTTTAAGGCAGACATTGTGGGCCCAGTGTGTGAAAGTGCCGACTGTTTTTTAAAAGACGCGGAGATTGCCGTTCAAGAAGGCAATCTTTTGGCCATCTGTGACGTAGGGGCCTATGGTTTTTCCATGGCGTCTCAATACAACAGCCGCCCAAGGCCCCCTGAAGTACTGGTTGACGGCACAAATGTCACACCCATCCGTGCACGTGAAACACTCGACAGTCTGCTTGAAAATGAGCTGCGCCTATTGAAGGAGATCTCTGCATGATGATGATCCGGTTTACCAAAATGCAGGGTTGTGGCAACGACTTTGTGGTCATTGATGCGGTCTCTCAGCGTTTGTATGTGAATGCCGAACAGGTCCAAAAATTGGCGCACCGTCAGTTGGGCATTGGCTGCGATCAACTGATATTGGTTGAGCCACCTTGCGCCCCTGAAAATGATTTCTTTTACCGCGTGTATAACAACACCGGTGAAGAAGTGGAAATGTGTGGCAATGGCGCACGCTGTTTTGCACGCTTTGTGGTGGACGCAGGCCTGACCGACAAAACCGAACTGCGACTAGAAACCCAAAAACGCGTGATCACCACCCAACTGATGGAAGAAGACGACGTGATGGTGGACATGGGCACGCCTGTGCTTGTCCCCGCCCAAATCCCTTTTCTCACCCCCTATCAAGCCAACGTATACCGACTGGAAGTGGATGGCGTGGATCATATGATTTCCGCCGTCTCAATGGGCAACCCGCATGCTGTCTTGGTGGTAGACGACGTAGAAACCGCTGACGTGGCCCAACTGGGTCCTAAAATCGAAGGCCACAGGCAATTTCCTGAAGGTGTGAACGTGGGCTTCATGCAGATAGTCAATGACAACGAAATCAATCTACGTGTTTATGAGCGCAATGCCGGCGAAACTTTGGCATGCGGTTCGGGTGCTTGTGCTGCGGTTGTGGCGGGTGTCATGCGCAATTTATTGAAAGGTGAAGTGTTGGTTCATCTGCCAGGTGGCACTTTGAAAATTTATTACGATCAAGACAAAAACACCGTTTTGATGCAAGGAGAAGCGATTGCCGTCTTCAGTGGAAGGTTCCGCGCCTTGTGAGCTTACAGGGGCGATTGATCAATTCATTTATTCATTAAAAAACGAACGTCGCTTAAGCGAGCACACGTTGTCAAATTATGCCCGTGATCTCAATGAATTTGCCCATTCTTTAACTTTAACTGTGAAACTGGCTGACATCACGGTGACGCACGTTCGCACTTTTGTGGCCAAACGCCACCATTCCGGCTTGGGCCCCAAGTCGATCACCCGAAAACTGTCTGCCTTACGCAGTTTTTTTGAGTTTTGTAATAAACGCGGCTTCATGAAAGTAAACCCTGCCAAAGCGGTGCGAAATCCCAAGCTTCCCAAAAAGTTACCCAAACCTGTGGACGCAGACAAACTGCACGCCCTGTTAAATGAAACCGTCTCTGAAGGCATTTTATTGCGCGACAAAGCAATTTTAGAGGTCTTTTACTCTTCGGGAATGCGCTTAAGCGAACTCGTGGGTCTGAATCTAAACGATTTGGATATGGAAGCAGGTGAGGCGCGGATCACAGGCAAAGGCGACAAATCCCGTGTGGCCTTATTGGGCCAACATGCCATCAAGGCCTTGAAAGAGTGGATGAACGTGAGGCACTTGTGGCAAAAAACCAATTTGGCGGCGCTGTTTATTTCAGAGTCTGGAAAGCGTTTGTCGGCACGGGCCATCCAGCTTCGCATTCAAAAATGGGGGGCAAGACACCAAACTGGCCTACACCCTCACCAATTGCGGCACTCTTTCGCAAGCCACCTGTTAGAATCCAGTGGCGACCTGCGTGGTGTCCAAGAATTACTGGGCCACGAAGACATTGCCACCACGCAGATCTACACCCAATTGGACTTCCAACACCTCCTAAAGACCTATGATGCCTGCCACCCACGTGCAAAAAAGAAATGATTTGCAAAAGGGTATAGATCCGCGCTTTAAATTTCTGTTAATATGCTCCCCCTTTCCAGGTACAAAGTACTGCTATAGTAAATCTTTACTTATGTGGGTCTTCGTACTTAAACCCTTTTTGCTGAGAGGATATTGTTTACATGCCAGCTGTTCGTGCTAAACCTGATGAACCCTTTGATGCCACAGCCCGCCGTTTCCGCCGCGCTGTTGAAAAGGCAAATGTGTTGGCAGAGCTTCGTCGCCGCGCCCATTATTTGAAGCCTTCCAAGCGTCGTCAGCAGCAAGAAAACGCTGCTCGTAAGCGTTTGGCAAAGCGCCTGGCTCGCGAATCGCAAGCCATGGGTCGTGATCGTCATCACTGAGCCTTAGGTGCCAATCAAAACATGTCAACATTGAAAGATCGAATTCAAGAAGATATCAAAGACGCCATGCGGTCGGGCGACAAGCCCCGCCTGGCGTCTTTGCGCTTGTTACACGCTGCGATCAAGCAAACCGAGATCGATTGCCAGAAAGATGGCGAACGCCCCTCGTTAAATGACACCGCTGTGATTCAAGTCATTATCAAAATGCTGAAGCAACGTCGTGATTCGATTGAACAATTTACCACTGCAGGCCGTACCGATTTGGTCGAAAAAGAAGCATATGAAATCTCAGTGCTGACCGCATACATGCCTGCCCAGCTGAGCGAAGCTGAAGTGGAAGCCGAAATCTCGGCAGCCGTGAAAGAATCTGGCGCCACCTCCATGAAAGACATGGGCAAGGTCATGGCCATACTCAAGCCCAAGCTTGAAGGCCGCACAGATTTGACCGCAGTAAGCGCCCTGATCAAAAAGGCGTTGCAGGCTTAGGTCTCTATGCCACACTTAGGGCCTACCTGACCCTTCCTTTCATCTCATCAATTGGGGAAGCACCATGCCTACTATCCCAGATTGGTTTGTTGAAGAGTTATTGGCCCGAACGGACATTGTCACCCTCATTGAGCCACGGGTTAGCTTAAAAAAATCAGGCACCAATTATTCGGCCTGTTGTCCTTTCCACAATGAAAAGACCCCTTCTTTTGTCATATTCAGCCGCAATCAGAACTTCCATTGTTTTGGCTGTGGGGCCCATGGTGATGCGATCACCTTTTTACGGCAAATTGATGGCATGGGGTATGTTGAAGCGATAGAAACTTTGGCATCGCGGGCAGGGTTACCGATGCCTGAAGATTCCGAATCACAAAAGCAGGAGCGTGGGCAGCGGCAAGGCTTGTTAAAAGCCACGCAAGAGGCCTCTCTCTTTTATCAAAAATCTTGGAAAAACAACGAATTTGCAGCGATTGCCTCCGATTATCTGAAAAACAGAGGGCTTCAGGGCCAAACGGCGAAGCACTACCAAATGGGTGTGGCCCCCACTGGCCGTGATGGGCTTTATAAATCCTTAGAGAAAACCTTTTCCCTGCCCACACTTTTGAATGCGGGTTTGGTATTACAAGAAGACTCAGGCTCTGTGCGAGACAGGTTCCGGGCGCGGGTAATATTCCCCATTCGGGACAAGCGTGGCCAAGTTTTAGGCTTTGGGGGCCGAACGCTGCAGAAGGATGGCCAGCCCAAGTATTTGAATTCCCCTGAAACCCCCCTGTTTCACAAGGGTCATGAATTGTATGGCTTGTATGAAGCCTTGCTACAACCTTTGCCCAAATCTGGCTTGATTGTAGTGGAAGGCTATATGGACGTGGTGATGCTATATCAGCACGGGATCCCAAATGTGGTGGCGAGTTTGGGCACAGCCTGCACGCGTGAGCAAATCAAGAAGCTGTTTAAGCTGACCCCGCACATCACCTTTTGTTTTGACGGGGACAATGCGGGCAAAAAGGCAGCTGAGCGGGCTTTAAGCAACGTGTTACCTGAGCTTGAAGATGGTTTCACGGTCCATTTTTTGTTGTTGCCTGAGGGGCATGATCCTGACTCTTATGTCCGCGAAAAGGGCAAAGAAGCCTTTTTGACAGCGCAAAAGCAGGCCATGCCATTGAATGACTTTTTATTTGAGGGGGCTGCGCGAGATTTGGTTTTGCAGTCTCCTGAAGACAAGGTGATATTCGTTCAAAATGCGCAAAAGCAGATTGATTTGATTCGTCCGGGCTTGTTTAAGAACTTATTGCTGCAAGAGTTGTCGAAACGGGCGCAGATCTCAACGGATTGGATAGCAAAACCTGAAAGCACTGGGCAGGTAGCGGCTACGCCTTCAAGACGCAAGGCTGAGCCTATTGGATCGGTGTCTTTGGTAGACAGAATCATGGCGATGCTGCTGAAAGATGCGACCTTGGCGCTTCAAATCCCGGTGGAATTGATGCCACTAATGGAACCTTATTCAGCGTGTATACTCAAGCTGCAAGAAGACAGGATCACCGACACGCTGGGTTTTGTGCACAATTGGCCGAACCCAAAAGAGCAGGCATTGATGTTAGGGCTTCACCGGCGCCCAATGTCAGTAAATGCAGCGGGCATGCGGCAAGAGTTTGAGGATGCTTTGAAGCGGCTGACCAGAAGTCGGTTAACTGAAGAGGCGGATATCCTTTTAAAGAAGGCGGCCAACGCGACATTGAGTGTGGAAGAGAAAAGGATATTGGCGGGGCTATTACAGGAAAGAGCCAATAGCAACTAAATCAAATACAGGATAAAATGGTCGGCTGTTTTTCGGCGCCTAACGTTTTGGTGTTTTACCTAACCATATAGAAGAGCGTGTATGAGCAAATTTAATGATCCAGAGCAAAGAGAACCTGAAGGCAAAGAAAACGATTACAAAGAGGGTTCGTTGCAGGGCCTGATTGTACGTGGCCGTGATCAGGGCTATATCACCTATGCGGAGATAGTGGACAGCTTGCCTGCTGATATTCCACCTGAAGAGCTTGAAGATCAAATCGCTTCGATCACGACGGTGATGAACGACATGGGGATCATGGTATATGACACCACCCCAGATCAAGAAACCTTATTGTTAAATGAAAGCTCTGCGGACGAAGAAGCGGCTGAAGAAGCTGCGGCCGCATTGGCATCTGGAGACAGTGAGTTTGGTCGCACCACCGATCCCGTGCGCATGTACATGCGTGAAATGGGCACGGTAGAATTGTTGACGCGTCAGGGCGAAATCAGCATAGCCAAGCGAATTGAAGACGGCGTGCTTCAAGTGATGACGAACATGTCTTTGTATCCTGGCGTGGTTGATGCCTTGCTGGAAGAATACAGTCAGATCCAAGTAGAGCAGTTGCGCATCAGTGATGTGATCAACGGCTTTATGGATGTTGAAGAAGACGAACCTGCGTTGAAGATGCAGGAAGGTGCTTTGGATGAAGACAGTGAAGGCGATGAAGAAGCGGCGCCAATTCCTGCGACGACTCCCCCTAATCTAGACGAAAGTGACGATTCAGACGACGAAGCCGAGATGGGACCTGATCCTGTGTTGGTGGCTGAGCGTTTCATGACTTTGCAGCAGAATTATGCTGACTTTAAGTCATTGGAAGCGAAGTTTGGCGCACAGCACAAAGACACGTTGGCGATGCGTCAAATTTTGGTTGATGAATTTGCGCGTTTTAAGCTTGTACCACGTGTATTTGAGAAGTTGACGACTTTTGTGCGTGCGGGCTTGGATGCAGTGCGTAAAGAAGAGCGTTTGATATTGGATTTGTGTGTAGAGCGTTCAGACATGACGCGCGCACATTTTATTGCATCATTCCCAGATCATGAAACTGATTTGAAGTGGATGGACCATCAGATCAAGATGGCAAAATCCAGTGTGAAGCTAGAGAAAGTCAAAGCGGATGTCTTGGCTTCACAACAGCGTTTGTTGGCTGTTGAGAAAGCGGTGGGTTTAACGGTCAATGAGATCAAAGAGTTAAACCGCAAGATGTCGATTGGCGAAGCGAAGGCGAGCCGTGCAAAGAAAGAGATGGTAGAAGCCAACTTACGTTTGGTAATTTCGATTGCGAAGAAGTACACGAACCGTGGTTTGCAATTTTTGGATTTGATCCAGGAAGGCAACATTGGTTTGATGAAAGCGGTGGACAAGTTTGAGTACCGCCGTGGTTATAAGTTTTCAACCTATGCAACGTGGTGGATTCGCCAAGCGATCACGCGTTCGATTGCGGATCAGGCCAGAACCATCCGTATTCCTGTACACATGATTGAAACGATCAACAAGTTGAACCGTATATCACGTCAGATGTTGCAGGAAATGGGCCGCGAGCCGACGCCTGAAGAGTTATCGAAGCGGATGATGTTACCTGAAGACAAGATCCGCAAGGTATTGAAGATAGCCAAAGAGCCGATTTCGATGGAGACACCGATTGGTGACGACGAAGATTCGCACTTAGGTGATTTTATTGAAGATGCAGGCGCGATGTCTCCGATTGATTCGGCGACGATCGAGGGCTTGAAGGAAGCCATCCGTTCGATCTTGTCATCATTGACACCAAGGGAAGCCAAGGTGTTAAGAATGCGTTTCGGCATAGACATGAACACGGATCACACTTTGGAAGAAGTGGGCAAACAGTTTGACGTCACGAGAGAGCGTATCCGTCAAATCGAAGCCAAAGCTTTACGCAAACTCCGTCATCCCACCAGAGCGGAAGAGCTAAAGAGCTTCTTGAGTGAAGACTCAGATAATTTCTAAAATCCCCCTCTGCGAGGGTGCAAACCCTCGCAGACCGGTGATAGAATACCAAAAATTCGCCCTACCCCTGGCAAGGTGGGTAAGGCCAAAAAAGCCATCAACCCTGCCACCCCGTCACACGGGCCCATAGCTCAGTTGGTTAGAGCAGGGGACTCATAATCCCTTGGTCCTCCGTTCAAGTCGGAGTGGGCCCACCATATAATTCAATGGATTACGTCAATTAGACAACTTCACCAAAAATCCATGTAGAAGCTATGCAGAAAGTTCAAGTGCTATGCATGACCTAAAAAGTTTCCAACCTGAATGTCGTAGTTTCACGGATTAAAACATTACCGATTTTCTAGTATATTTAGTAGGATACGATCTTAGTGTTCGCGACCAACTTAACTGAATGACTCAAACAATGTTAAAACCAGAAAAAATTATCCACGCTATAAATGAAGGCATATTTGAGTTAGAAAATACCAGTTTTACAGCTGACGAACTATATAATGCTGCTTTAGCTAGAGAACAATTAGAACAGCTACATGCCTTATATAAAACAAGAGCTCCATCTGGATCAAAAATATCAGAAAAATACCATCACCGTAATCTCAAAACCTCCTTAGATCAGGATTTTGTGTTAAGCCCCGAAAATATTGATGAATGCACCAGAGCGTATGTCGAATATAGAATAAATCACGGAAGAAAATTTTTACTTATTCATAAATTAACTGACAAAGACATCCAAAGCTTCACTGCAAATACTGCGGCCGATTTTAATCACCTTAAAATCGAACCGGAAATTTTTCTTGATGATGACTCCATTGATGCTCAAGCTATCCCATTAAGAACAATTTACAAACGAACCACCCCGGACTTGTCTATTCTTTTATTTTTTGAAGGTGTTGAAACATTTAGCTCTTCGCAGCCAAGTGATAACCTATTATCACAAGAAGGTCTAAAATTAAAAAATCAAATTCGAGTGAAGAAAAAAGTGATCTCGTACGGATTCCATAGGGTAGTAATTGATACCAAAAATAAACTACTTATAGCCTTACTTGATGTCAATACTCTAGACAAAAAAGAAGACCCTTCAGACAAATTTTATTCACTAATAAACCTATTGCGACATAAGTTGGGCATTACCAATTTCATGGATAAATTGAATCTCTTAGGCTTTTTCCCTTCTTTGGATAAGTTATTTAATGATAAAAGCGTGGGTATCGTCAAAGAAGTTTATTTACATACATCTGCTGGTGCACGATCATTGAATACAACGAAAGTAGTGGAAAGCGATGTACGAGATGATGTTTTTTTAAAAGGTGGAATTGAAGCTGAAGAACAAGAGATAGCAATCACAAAACTCAACTTAAGCTGGCCAAACATAGAAGGAACTCCCGAGTTGAAACTTAAAGGGGACTTTATTATGTTTGAAAACCCTAAGGAAGCTTTGTTCTGGTCAGAAGTATTATTTTCAGCAAAAAGTGCAGGTCAAGCGGACTTTTTAATTAAACCCTTAGAGTATGCGATCAATGAAAATGATGATTAAAATAGATCAAAATGATTTGAAAAAATCGCCAGGGATTAATAGTGATATTACTATTAAAATAGTAGAAAAATTGAACACTGTATTTAAAAAAAGAAATAGCCCTCTTTTTATTTATGTCTATCCAGATATAGAAAGGCTGGCAAATGAACTCCAGCTTGATCAAAAAGAGCTCTTTACTACTTTAAAATATTTAGCATGCCGATTTACTCAACAAATTGAGTTTAAAGCAATTCTACATGTTTCTTTTGATGACTTAGAGTACATGCTTCAAGAAGAAGATTTAGAGGAATTAGAAGCATATGGCACAGTGCATAATCCAAAAAATCCTAATATTATCTATAAGGATGCACAAAAATACATAAAGCATGCGTTTGTGATAAATTATGAATGCAAATGAAAGCGCGTTCTATCAGCGTCTAGGCATACAAATAGACGAACGGTTGCTTTATAGCGCTGATAATAACCTCATACATCAACATCTTATTTCTAAATTAAAATCCATATCTGATGATTTGGAAAGACAAGCTAAGAATTACAAACCTCTATCTGAAGATGGATTATCTGGAATTTTTGTAACTGCTTTAAATCAATCTAGTTTATTTCAAGCGCAAAATGAAGCTTTTTCAAACGGGCATGTTGACATATCAATCACCTGTTTATCTTTTAAACAAAAACATGAATTTACTTGTTTAGGAGAGGCAAAAATTTGGAATGGTCAAAAATATGCATTGCAAGGTATTGAACAGATTGATAGATATTTAACCGGACGCCATGACAAAGGATTTATGCTGTATTATTTCAAGACAAAAAATTGCGATCTATTATTTGATGGCTATTTGGATAGAATCGCTAAAGATGGAATTGCGGATGTTTTTTCCCGGAATACTAGACATGCCATTACAAAACACATACATAGTAGTGGACGATCTATTTTTCTTGATCATTTGGCCGTGAATTTGCACTTCTAATATATATCAATTTTTGAAAAATTTGAAAATTTCTAGCGCTCAAAAAAATTACTCACCAATTTAGTCGGGTAGTAAAAGGTATTCCTTCCTTGCTTTGCTTTGCTTTGCTTTGCTTTGCTTTGCTTTGCTTTGGTTAAAAACCCTTTTTGAAGCAAGCGTAGCCTGGGTTAGCGCTGGCTGTAGGATGGGTGGAGCGCAGCGCAACCCATCACTCTTCCTTACTGGAATTGTCCATTGATGTCGAGGTGTCAATCTAAAAACGTGAGATAAAAATTTATAGTCACCTTCATGACAAGGTATGCTTAACTTCACCTCTAAACTTGATGGGTTACGCTGCGCTCCACCCATCCTACAGCCCGCAGTAATCCAGGCTACGCTCGCTTTAGAGAAGCCACCATAATGTCACCTCATATTTTATAAAAGTTGCTTCGCTATCCTGGAAGTTCCATTCCTTTTCTTGGGTGACATCGCCGAATATCGTTAAAAACACGTATACCACCAGGAATAACAAACCAAATTCTACCTTGATCTACCGCCAGACCATCTCTGACCGTTTCAATTACATTCTCAATCGAAGCTTGTAATAAAATCTTTCGCGCCTCATCACTGAGGATTTTGTCATAATGGTGAATAAACTGATCTGGCGTATTGATATTGATATAGCAAGCGTAGCCTGGATTACCGCGGGCTGTAGGATGGGTGGAGCGCAGCGCAACCCATCACTTTCTTACTGGAACTGTCAATTGATGTCGAGGTGTCAATCTAAAAAAGTGAGATAAAAATTTATAGTCACCCTCATGGCAAGGTATGCTTACCTTCACCTCTAAACTTGATGGGTTACGCTGCGCTCCACCCATCCTACAGCCCGCAGTAATCTAGGCTACGCTCGCTACTGTTCCATAAACAAATGCAACTATTAACCATTTGATTATAAACAAAATAATGCATTTCCCCAATAACTGTTGCATTTAATTTGCAACAGTTATTACAGTTCAGAGCATTGTTTGAGGTTCGTAAGCTAGGCTGCGCTTACTATATAAACCAAGTGGTTACACCTACGCCTCAAAACCATTCTTAGCAAGCGTAGCCTGGGTTACCGCGGGCTGTAGGATGGGTGGAGCGCAGCGCAACCCATCACTTCCTTACTGGAATTGTCCATTGATGTCGAGGTGTCAATCTAAAAACGTGAGATAAAAATTTATAGTCACCTTCATGACAAGGTATGCTTAACTTCACCTCTAAACTTGATGGGTTACGCTGCGCTCCACCCATCCTACAGCCCG
>Ga0207004_1023_pt1 | contig 44763 bp, 42 predicted proteins | sample Alteio_BWMinCont_86_FD_153468 | JGI IMG/M metagenome (GOLD analysis project Ga0207004, IMG submission 153468) | Enriched cells from forest soil in Barre Woods Harvard Forest LTER site, Petersham, Massachusetts, United States -... | ecosystem: Environmental > Terrestrial > Soil > Temperate forest >...
CACTTTCCAGCGATGGCTTTTTTTAAAGCAAACCCTGCGGCATCGGGATATCTGCAAACATCATCCAAAGCCAGCCTTGCAGCATGCAAAGCTTGAAGACTAGGCCCCATGGGATTTTCATTGCTGGCCAATTTTACAATTTGGCTCAAACCCAACTCACGCTTCAATTCGTCAATGGGCTTTCCTGCTTCATAAGGCAACAAGTGTCCTAATTTGGAATTGGCCAATTGGTTCTGCCACATGTGTTTATCCTTAAGGGTGTGGAAGGGGAAGCAACTGCATACGATTCAACACTTCCATTAAAATGACAAAAAGTCCTGCCAACATGGCCGCGCCCAGTGCAATGCTGCCACCTGCTACTTGGTAATGTTTGGCCAAGCTTTTTTGTCTGCCGCGAAAAGCCATGAAGGCCGGGTATAGAATCAATAATATGACCGCAAAAAAACCTGCATATCCCAGGGCCATGATAAACCCTTCTGGGTAATACAAAGCGAATACCAAAGGCGGCAAGAAAGTCAGGCCCAACAAAAATATTCGCTTCCAGGCCTGCTTTTTAATTTTAAGTGCGTCGGCAAAAAAATCGAATAATCCCAACGCCACACCCATATAGGAACTGACGATGGCAAAGAACACAAATAACTTGGCGCCATCTGAAATGACTGAGCTGCCCAGCAGGGTATCCAAGGCATGGATCATGGGCACCACGGGTTCGCCCTCTAAATACATCGCATTTAAGCCTTCAGGCCCGTGTGTGGGAATCACCCCAGTGATAGACACTTGCCACAAAATGTAAACCAGCAAAGGCAAGGTGCTGCCCAAAATAATGGCCCAGCGTAATGTGGCCACATGGTTTTGCAAATAGGTTTTCAAACTGGGGATGAGCAAATGAAAGCCAAAAGCTGTCACTATCAATGGGCTGGCTGCAAATAAATATTTTGCTTCACCATCATGCAACAAAGTGGCTTGCACATGGGGGAACACTGAAAAGATCAGGGTAAAATACGCGGCCAATAAGCCAATGATAAGCAAGCGGTTACAATAGTCCACAAAATGGGCACCCAAATACACCACAGCTGCAAATACAGTGGCAAAGCCCAGCATCACCCAGCTCAACGAAACTGGTGCCCCCATTGATGCAAACCCAGCGTGCACCAAAGCGCTTCCACTTGCAGTGTAGGCAGCCAACAAAGAATACAAAAATAAAACAAGGGTGATCCAAGCCAGCTTGGCACCCCAATTGCCCATGGTGGCACGCGCCATGGAAATCAAATTCACGTCATGATCAAAATACAAACTGACTTCAAGCATCACAAGGCCTGTGAAAATCATCAAAGCCCACACCAAAATAAACACACCCAACGAAGGCACAAAGCCTCCTGCTGCAGTGGCCACAGGCAAGCCCAGCATGCCCGCACCAATGCAGGTCCCAGTCACCAGCAAAGTGCCGCCCAAAAGCTTATTAAACCGTATTCCTTGGGACATACCCTGCCCTTGCTCATTTTTGCATGAAGCTTCAACAGTACCAGCAAAATTCCGTTGAATAAACCACAACTTCTTTTCTCAGTTGGCTTTCGGAGTTTTTTTAGACTAGTTTATGCTTCTTGAAGTCAATGATAGGAAGATAGAACCCCATGCGCAGCAACAAAGTGTATGAAATTCAAAAAAGCCCATATGCGGAAACCGATAACCCAGCCGGTTTAAATGGTTTTGCCTTTTTAGAATTTGCAGCTCCTGATCCCACAGTTTTGTTCAAAGACTTTACCCATTTGGGTTTTTCCAAAGTGGCGCAACACAAAGACAGAGACATTACTTTGTGGCAGCAAGGCGAGATCCAGTTTGTGGTCAACAATGATCCACAATCTCATGCAAAAGCCTTTGCAAAATTGCATGGGCCCTCTGTCACTGCAATGGGTTTTAGGGTCAAAGATCAGAATGCTGCCTTTAAGCACGTTACAAAATTGGGTGCCGAGCCTTTTGCCAAACAAGAAGGCCCAGGCCTGCTTGATGTGCCAGTGATCTACGGCATTGGCGGCAGTTTGATTTACTTTATGGATGATTTAAACTGGAATTTATTAAATTTTAAAGAGTTCGAAAAAACAAGCTCAGCAGAAAACAATGACGCTGGCTTAAAGTATTTGGATCATGTCACGCACAATGTGTTCAAAGGCCACATGAACGCTTGGGCGGATTTTTACGAACATTTGTTCAACTTCCGTGAAATCCGGTATTTTGACATTCAAGGCAAACAGACGGGGCTTTTAAGCCGCGCCATGACAAGCCCTTGTCATAAAATACGCATTCCGCTTAATGAATCAAAAGATGATAAATCCCAAATTCAAGAGTACCTTGACAGTTACAAGGGCGAAGGCATCCAACACATTGCTTTGGGTGCAGGCAACATTTATACCTCAGTCGAAACCATGCGCGCCAATAAAGTACAATTTTTGGAAGTGCCGGACACCTATTATGAAATGTTAGACACCCGAGTGCCCGATCACAAAGAAGATAAGCCCAGGCTTCAAAAAAACAAAATATTGGTCGATGGCAATCCCACGAAGGGCCAAGGCTTGCTGTTGCAGTTGTTTACTGAAAACATGTTGGGGCCCATATTTTTTGAAATCATCCAACGCAAAGGCAATGAAGGTTTTGGTGAAGGAAATTTCCAAGCCTTGTTTGATGCCATCGAACGCGATCAAATGAAACGCGGCGTGCTTTAAGGATCATTATGCCAACACTGTATGGGTATTTTCGTTCAAGCGCCGCTTACCGCGTGCGCATTGCATTGAACTTGAAAAAAGTGGAATCAAAGCACGTGGGCGTGCATTTGGTCCGTGATGGCGGTGAGCAACACCAACAAAGCTATCGCCTGATGAACCCACAAGGCCTTGTGCCCACGATGTTGCACCAAGGCCAAGTGTTCACACAGTCTTTAAGCATCATTGAATTTTTAGACGAAACTTTTCCCGAGCCACCCTTGTTGCCAGCCACTGCAGCTGAGCGTGCAAGGGTGCGCAGCATCGCCCAAATGATTGCGTGCGACATTCACCCTTTGAACAACTTGAGAGTATTGCAATATTTAAAAGGCAAAATCCATTTGGATGAAATAGATGTGAACACCTGGGTAAACCATTGGATAGGCGAAGGCTTTAAATCTTTGGAAATGATGTTGTCACAACATCCCGCCACTGCAGAATTTTGCCACGGTCACCAACCCACCTTGGCAGACATTTGTTTGATTCCCCAAATTTACAATGCAGAACGCTACGGCCACCCCATGAACCAATACCCTACTTTATCGCGCATCAACCAACGGTGTTTGTCTATCCCTGCTTTCAAGAAGGCGGCTCCCGAACTTCAACCTGATGCCCCTTGAACCCAGAAAAGGGTGTCCGAATACTAAATATTCGGCTAAAATGGAATCAACTACCAGATTAGCCGGAATTTTTAGATGTCTTTAATTGAACTTTACGCAAGTCTCATTAGCCGATGTCACCGCAGACCATGCTGAAGCTGGCTACAGAGGTAAAAATGTCTGTCCAGTTGCAGTCAAAGTTTTAACGCCTACCACCATTTTTAAATTTAGAACCTGTTTCTGCTTTTTTTCCATCTTGAGGAGACGAAGAAGCTCTATATGCCCCACGTCCTTCCGACAATTCGACATTGAAACTACGTTCAATGACCCTTAACTGCCCAATCAACTCGCTTACCATGGGGTTAAACAATTTGCTCGCAGAATGAAAAGTATTCCCTCTTGCACTGACACGCAACCCTTCTATCTGTTCACAAGCTTCATTTATTGCTTGTAGTTTTACCATATTATCAATTTTAGGATCTTTAATGGTATTGATTAATTCATCAACTGCTCTGCCAATAGCCATTAACTTCTGACGTCGGTCGATTTGTGTGGCATTTGGGTTTTCCTTCAAAAAATAGGATGTTCTGTCAGTTTTAAATGTTGTAAAAGCAGCATCAATACCATCTATTGCTGTTCTCATTTTGGAATCTAATGCAGAGCCATTTACTGGTTCAGCCAGTAAGCGCTGACTCGACCCAGCTTCCATATTTGAATCAGCTACTCCGCCTATAAGGCCCGATTTAACCTGTACAACACGACTCTCAAATTTTTTCCCAAACGCTTCAAATGCACTGATAAGTGTCTCACTCGTGGGCCGAAGGCTGATATCCGAAGCCCCACAAGAATTAAGCAACTTGATCAGTTGATCATAATCTTCTTTTGCTTCTGCTGAGGACAGTTTTTTCATAAACTCAGGCGAAACTTGAATGGGATATCCCACTTTGAGGCCAGGCTTTGGGTTTAGAATACAGCTCTCAGGTGGCATCATCTCAGCCAAAGACAAACCCATCGAATATATTTCTGTATGTTTTCCATATTGCACACTGTGGCCACCAAAAAGGCCTGCTTGAATGGCTTCATCTGCATAACCGGGTGTACCAGCAAGGCCCGAAACATCAAATTTTAAATCCGAACTTTGTACTTTGACAGCTGCGCCATAATCGATGAGACGAATTTTTTCATCTGGCGTCATTGTCATGTTTGCAGGTTTAATATCTCTATGCAAAATTCCTTTTGCATGCACTTGCGCCATTGCTTCAACAGCCAGTTTGGCGATCCCACAAAATGCTTGCAATTGCTTACTTGCATTTTGTTCACCTTTGTACAATTTTTTGGCTTTGTCTTCTGGATTTTTTAAAAAGTTTGCCGCCAACTCCAAGCCATCATAATCTGTAATCAAATAGTATTTTGACTCACGCTGACCGGCTCCAGTAGATTTTTTGGTAGTATTAGAACTTCTGAACAATTCACCATACCACTTGCCAAGCTTTTTTAGAATTACCTTTTCAGATTCAACATCGCCCTTGTTAACCAAACCATTTTTTCCGCCAATGACTTTTAACAATTTGACATCTGCGCTTTCTATATCTTGCACAAATCTTGCTTCAGCCAAGGAACCTTCTCCCACCACACTTTTCTTTTCTGGATCGTGAATTTCAATCCAAGCCTTAAAGGGCGATTGGGTAACAAGATCGGATTTTTGTTCATTTCTCTGTGTAAACAAGATTGAATGAGTCGACTCTATGTTTAAAATGGCCTCTTTAATCTCTGAAGCAATTCTTTTTGCTTCATATTCCGCTATACCTGCTTTTTTCAACGCGCCTTCAAACCCTGCAAACACTATATTGTCATTGAGATCGTATGGATATTTGAATGGTTTTCCATTGATTACAACAGAAACCTCACCCAATCTATTTTGCCGCCTGCCAGACGCTTTGGTGCTGCGCACTTTGGTGATATAAAATTTTCCGCCCGAAGCTGCATGCAACTCACCATTTAAAAGCTCAAGATTACGAATATGCCTTTTGCTACTCTCATTAACACCATACTGTTTCCCATCCGAGTGGCGATGAGACAAGGCATTTTGAACAAATTGGGGAAAATGTGATAACGCCATACATGTGCTCCAATAAATTGACCTATTCTATTTAAACCACAATCTGATACACAAAGTAACTTGAAATTAATTGTGTCCGCACAGTTAACAATTGAGACAGCCCATAACAGATTGGCTGAATTTTAACACCCCCATATTTGTATTAATGGCGTGAGCCTGGTCTAAGAGGCTGCTGCGTCGCAATAGGTTTGGACAATGCGCCCCCATGAGCCGGGTAAAATCCTGGAGGCCCTGCCTGAGGAACAGGTTGTTGCGAAGGTTGCCCTGCCCGTAGAGCAGATGAGGCCTTTAGGGGAAAATTGATGCTTTTGTGAAGATTACGGTCAATATCGCTCAGAGCATCCGACAGATCTTGTACAATGGGTTTAAACGTTTGGTTCTTTGAAGAAAATGTATGTCCACTTGCATTTGAAATGAGACTCGAAATCGATATTTGTGCATTCCGTACTGCCTCCAGTTTTTCTATATCAGGCACAACCGGATTTTTAAGTATATTTTCCAACCTCGATACGACTTTTTTCATTTCGTTTAATGTTCCCACACGATCCCGATGCGTATCACTTGTGTCGTTTTTACTCTCATAGCTTGCAGCATTTCTGAGAAATTCATTCGCCGCGGTGTTAAGCGCGTCTAATGCTGTTTCTGATTGCTTCGATAGAGGGATTGCGTTAGGGGTACCAGTGGACGGGCCAGCTACATTTGCAGCGGCGAGAGTCCTGTTTCTTGTATGCATTGGCTTTGCCACTACATTGGGACCAATGGGTGCCACGTTGGCCTTGGCACTTTTCTCCTGCTGAAAATGACTTTCAAATTTCTGCCCCAATTCTTGAAATTCTTTAATTAGTTTCTCACTTGATGGTCGCTTCGTGACATCACGATCACCGCAAGAATTAAGAAGCTCAATCATGGCATCATAATCATGTTTTGCTGCATCAGTAGGCAATGCGTCTCTGAACATTGACACGGCTGTAATGGGATAATCCACTGCTTGTTCTTTAGTCGGAGGTGGCATGGCACAAGCACCGGCTGGCATCATCTCAGCCAATGACAATCCCATGGCATAGACTTCAGTGTGTTTTCCATATTTCGCTAGGGAACCAAGTGCCGGATCGCTAAAACCTGGCGTACCCTTTAGAGAGCCTTCGTATATTAAATTTGGACCTGTGCCCACTCTCGCAAAACCAAAATCAATGAAATGCACTTTCCCATCCGCTGTCAATGTCATGTTGTCAGGCTTTATGTCTTTGTGCAAAATGCCTTTATCATGCACAAATTTCATTTCCTCGACTGCAGACTTTGCCAGCTCAGTGAATGCTGCCAATTGCTTACTGAGATTTTTTTCGCCCTTGTATAGCACTAGCTCTTTAGCACCATGCTTAGCCAAAATGTTAGAATAGATTTCATCGCCAACATAGTCTGTAATCACATATCCCTTTTCTGTACGAACCTGTCCGGATCCTGATAGCTTCGTGGTGCCAGAAGTTCTGCCCAATTCACCGTGCCACCTGCCCAACATTTTAAGAAATTTTTCTTCTGCAGCTACTTCTGTGTTGACAGTGTTTCGATTCTGACTACCAATGACTTTAACCAATTTCATTTCAGAATTTTCAAGATCTTGCACAAATCGCGCCTCGGCACGGCTCCCTCGTCCGATAAGGCTACTTTGGTTTGGATCGTGAATTTCAAGCCATGGTTTAAAGACGGAAGCGGAGTTAGCGCCTGTCGCTTGCTCCTGGAACAAAATTGAATGTGGTGAATGTATATCCGCAACAGCATTTTTGATTTCAGAAACAATTCTGAACGCATCAGCCTGCGTTACACCTGCTTGCTCTAAGAATTTCTGCAGCCCCAAACATTGCCCGTGACTGTTGGGATTCACCTGATAGCTTTTCCCATTAATCTCAACCGATATCAAACCCAAACGATCTGTTCGTCTTTTTGAAGCCTCTGTACTTCGCACTTTGGTAATATAGATTTTGCCCCCAGAAAGGGCATTCATTTCGCCGTTCACTTTCGCCAGAGCAGAAATGGCCTTTTTGCTATTCTCATCAACAGCATAATTTTTCCCATCGCGATGAGAATGCTTAACAGCATTTTGAACAAACTTGGGGAAATTCGTTAACTGCATGTGGCCGCCTAAATGGACTGCTTTATTCCATTTAAACCACACTTAATATAGAAAATTAACCAATATAAGATTGTAATTACACCCTCATGAACTGAAACTTGCAGCCTATATGGATTCTTTCTCAAAAAAATATTTACTGTATGCACTTGCAATCAAGTCATCGGGTTTATCCCAAACTTGAAATCATTTTAGGCAAAATTTCAAACAGATCGCCTACCAACCCATAATCCGCAATTTCAAAAATGGGTGCATCTGGATCTTTGTTGATGGCCACAATGCATTTGCTTTCTTTCATGCCTGCCAAATGTTGAATAGCGCCTGATATCCCAACGGCAATGTATAAATTGGGGGCCACAATTTTTCCTGTTTGCCCCACTTGAAAATCATTGGGAACAAAATTTGCATCGACCGCAGCACGAGACGCGCCCACTGCCGCATTCAATTTTTCTGCCAATTGGTATATCAATTTGAAGTTTTCTGCATTTTGCAAACCACGGCCACCGGATACCACGACTTTGGCACTGGTCAGCTCGGGCCTGTCACTCTTGTTTGCTTGCAGTGAAACAAATTGTGATTTTGACTCAAAATTCAAAACCGGTTGTTCTTGTATGCTTGCAGGGTTTTGTGAACCTGGTTCAGCAAAATGGCTGGCGCGAACCGTCATGATTTGAATGCGCGCACTGGACTCAATGGTTTCAATCGCATTGCCTGCATAAATCGGCCGCAGAAAACAATTGGGCGACACAATGGTAAGCACATCAGACAGCATGTCGCAATCCAACAAGGCCGCCACACGTGGCAAAATGTTTTTACCAAACGTGGAAGCAGGTGCCAACACATGTGTGAATTTTCCAGCCTGCGCAGCAATATTGGCGGCCATAGGCTCTGCCAAAAAATGCTGCAATTTATCGCTTTCTGTTTTTAAGACAAGCTTAACCCCATCGAGTTTTGCAGCTTCTTCGCATACCGTTCCCAATTGCGTTCCCAACACCCAAACTGTCACATCTTGTGTGATTGTTTTGGCCGCTGAAACCAACGCTTTTGTTGCGGGGCTCAGCGCATGTGAATCGTGCTCTGCTATCACCAATGCTTTCATCATGATTTTAATTCCGTTTTCAATTTTTCAACCAAGGCTTCCACAGAATCTAATTTTATCCCAGGTGGTTTGGGTTTGGGGGCTGTAACTTGGGTGATATTTTGTTGCGATTTTAAATCCAAATTCAATTCTTGAACGGGGATGACTTTAAGCGGCTTTTGTTTGGCCTTCATGATATTGGGCAAGGTGATAAAACGCGGTGTATTCAAACGAAGATCGGTGCTGATGACACAAGGGGTTTGCAAGGCCAAGGTTTCCAAACCACCGTCTACTTCACGCGTCACTTCCCAAGTGCCTTCTTTGTATACTACTTTCGATGCAAAGCACGCTTGGGGCCAATCCAATAAACCGGCCAACATTTGTGCCGTTTGGTTATTGTCATCATCGATGGCTTGTTTGCCTAAAAAAACCACATCTGCTTTTTCTTCCAAAGCAATGTGCTTTAACACTTTGGCCACTTGCAAAGATCGAAAGCTTTCTTGGGTTTCAATTAGAATCGCCCTGTCAGCCCCAAAGGCCAGGGATTGACGCAAACTCTCTTGGGTTTCGGTCTTGCCGATGGAAACCGCAATCACCTCTGTCACCACGCCAGCTTCTTTTAAACGCATGGCCTCTTCCAGGGCAATCTCATCGAAGGGGTTCAGGCTCATTTTGACGTTATCAAGCACCACACCAGTTTGATCGGGCTTGATTCGCACTCGAACGTTGTAATCCACCACTCTTTTCACAGCGACCAGGGCTTTCATATATAAGGCCTCATGCAGGGATCAAAACCATGCAGGATAACCCCGTGCCTTTTAGCTCGGCAACTTGCGCAGAGTGAACTGGTTATTTGAAAGGTCATCGACCCATACGACGACCGCGTGGGCCTCGTGGACTGCCATCTTCAGGAGTGTGCACACCTGGCGCACCACCATGGCCTGTAGGACCACTTTTAGGCGGTTTAATCCCGGTTATACCTGGGTTTTTACTATGAGGAGAAACGAATTGTGCCTGCCCTCGTAACGCACTGCTTTTTTTGATTTCCGGCTCTTGGTTATTTTCCGGTTTTTGTCCATCGTTCCCAGGCTTTGGCATAACCACCTCTATTCAAGATGAAAATACGACAACACTACTAAAAGCATATGCCTCCCATGGAGGTGAAGACATTATTATTAAGGTGTATGTTCAAACGTCTCTAAACAGCGTGTAATATCGCTCTGCTAACCTTGTAAGATGTCGCTGAGGGTTTTTGGGTATGACCGATTCACTGTCATTCGATGTGGTCATAGTGGGTGGCGGGCCTGCAGGGCTTGCTACGGCCATTCGTTTGAAACAACTGTGTCAGCAACATCAAAAAGAACTGTCTGTGTGTGTTTTGGAAAAAGGCAGCCAAATTGGCGCCCACATCCTGTCTGGTGCGGTCATCGATCCCATCGCCATCAATGAACTGATCCCAAACTGGAAAGAAAGACACGCCCCCATCATCACCAAAGTCACACATGATGCATTTTATTATTTAACCCAAAAGCGCGCGTTCCGCTTGCCTACACCCCCCCTCATGAAAAACCATGGCAACTATATAGTCAGTTTGGGTGAAGTCACGCGTTGGTTGGCAAAAGAAGCTGAAAGTGTGGGCGTGGAAATTTTTGCGGGTTTTCCTGGGGCATCATTTGTATTTGATGAAAAAAACACGGTAGTGGGTGTCAAAACCCAAGACATGGGGCGCGACAAGAATGGCAATCCCCTACCCACATTTCAAGAAGGCGTGAATATTTTTGGATCACAAGTGATTTTGGCTGAAGGCTGCCACGGTAGCCTCACCCAAAAAGCCATTCACATGTATTCGCTTAGAAAAAACCAACCTCAAACCTATGCCATCGGCTTAAAAGAATTGTGGAAAGTGCCCAAAAGCCACCATGTGGGTTCGGTATACCACACTTTGGGTTGGCCCTTGGATCACAAAACCTATGGCGGGGGATTTTTATATTATTTGGATTCTGAAACAGTCGCATTGGGATTTGTGATTGGATTGGATTATCAAAATCCCTATTTAAATACGTTCCAAGAGCTACAAAGATTCAAACACCACCCATTCATCCGATCACATATAGAAAAAGGTGAATGTTTAAGCTATGGGGCCCGTGCCTTGAACGAAGGCGGTTGGCAATCTTTACCGCAATTGTATTTCCCAGGTGGCTTGATTGTGGGGTGTGCAGCAGGGTTTTTGAATGTGCCGCGCATCAAAGGCAGCCACTTGGCAATGAAATCTGGCATGTTAGCCGCTGAGTCCGTGTTTAACACCTTGACGCAACACGCAAACGTTTCGTACCCACAACTTGTGGAAAATTCTTGGATCAAAACCGAACTTTATCCGGTACGCAATATCAGACCAGGCTTCAAGTGGGGGCGCCTCACTGGCTTGGCTTATGCCGCAATAGACACCTATGTGTTCAGAGGCAAAACCCCTTGGACGTTTCCCCATTACCGCGATCACACGCGATTAAAGCAAGCCCCCAATTGCAAAGCGATTGTCTACCCCAAACCCGATGGCAAAATCAGTTTTGATTTGCCCACACAATTGTCGCGATCGCAAACGCACCACCGCGAAAACCAACCCTGTCATTTGAATTTGAAAGACAAAAAGCTGCCTGAAGAAATGACCCTGCCCCTTTATGCAGGCCCAGAAACCCGTTACTGCCCAGCTGGTGTATACGAATACGTGAACCACAAATTGATCATCAACGGACAAAACTGCCTACACTGCAAAACCTGCGACATCAAAGATCCCTATCAAAACATTGATTGGGAGCCGCCCGAAGGCGGCGATGGCCCAGAATACGGCAGGATGTAAAAGATCAATTGGCCTTTTCTAACATGGACGCCAACTCTTTGGGATCCACATAGCCCCCCAACATCCGCCCATTATCAAGCATGATTGAAGGTGTACCACGTACCCCCACTGACGCGCCAAATTCAAAATCACGCGTCACAGGATCTTTCATCACAGTAGAAGTAGAACAGGTTTTATCAGGAATGGATTGATCATTGACCACTTTGGTAAACAATTCAGCCGGTTTGTCACCACACCAAACCGATTGCATCTTACGCGCCACTTCAGAGTTTAAGCCTTGTCTTGGAAAGGCCAAGTAAGCCACGCTGATCCCCAACTCATTGTATTCATGCATTTTGCTGTGAAACATTCTGCAATACCCACAGTCCACATCAGTGAACACGTACACAAGGTGTTTGGGTTTTTCTGCGTTAAACATAATGGTATCTGTGGCTGTGATCAGTTTGATGCTTTTTTGCCGCATTTCTTGACGCGTTTCTTCGGTCAGGTTCATGGGCTTGGATTTATCGTCTAGCTCGTACACATCACCTTGAATCAAAAAGCGTCCATCATCAGAGGCATACAATACATCGCCCGAAGACAATATTTCATAAAAGCCTTTGACTTTGGCCGGACGCACTTCGTCAATTCTCACATTGGGATAAATGGACTCAATTTTTTCTTTGACCGTTTCAGTGCTCAAGGGTTGCCCCTCTGCAGCAAATACTGTGCTTGCCAAAAAACCCAAAGCAAATAAAAATTTTTTCATTGCGCACTCCCTGTATCAACCGCGTGGGTGATGTTTTTCATGTAACTGTTTTAATCGACATTGTGCCACGGCCGTATAAATTTGTGTGGTAGAAAGGGATTCATGCCCCAAAAGCAATTGTACCACACGCAAATCCGCACCATGGTTCACCAAGTGGGTGGCAAAAGCATGACGCAAACCATGAGGCGAAAGAGGTTTTTCAATTCCCGCTTGAAAGGCCCAGTATTTGATTCGATGCCAAAAGGCCTGACGGGTCAACGCTTTTTCGGTGTTTGGGCTTAAAAAAACAACTTCACTTTGTGATGGTCTTCGCACCTCACTAAGATAGCGCATGAGCCACATTTCTGCCTGCTCACCCAACGGCACCAAACGTTCTTTGCTGCCCTTCCCTGACACCCGAATCACCCCTTGCCGCAAGTTTATTTGTGGCAAAGTCAATGAAACCAACTCTGAAATTCTAAGGCCCGTGGCATACAAAAGCTCGACCATGGTCCTGTCTCGAATACACAGTGGGGTTGGCAAAGACATGTGCTGCAATAATAAGTCTATTTCTTTTTCAGAAAGCACATGAGGCAAAGTACGTGGCAATTTGGGAGACAAGACGTGAGCAGTGGGATCAGTTTCCACCCATTTTTCCCGCACAGCGTGCCGAAAAAAACTTCTCAAAGCGGAAAGTTTACGCGCTTGGCTGCGCGAAGATTGTTTAGATTCATTGAGATGGGCTAAAAACCCTAAGATAAAATCAGCGGGAAGAGATTGCCAATGGCTTTTTTGTACGTTGATCCAATCAAAAAACTGCACCAAATCGCGTCTGTAAGCCGCCAGTGTGTTTTCACTCAACTGACGTTCCAGCCATTCGCTGTCTAGGAATTGATTGATTGCATCCTGCATACATGGCCTAAGTCAATCTGCCCCCCTCTTGAAAAGGGGGGCAATCATCACAACAATTAAGCCTTGGCAGCAGCTGGAGCAGCCTTTGCATTGTTGTTACCGTTATTGGCCAAACGTTCTTTAATACGGGCCTTTTTACCGGTCAATTCACGCAAGTAGTACAACTTGGCGCGACGCACTTGACCACGGCGTTTCACAGTGATTTCTTTTACCATGGTGGAATAAGTTGGGAACACACGCTCCACACCTTCACCATGAGACATTTTACGCACGGTGAATGAAGAATTCAGGCCGCGATCGCGCTTTGCAATCACCACACCTTCGAAAGCCTGTAAACGTTCACGTTCACCGCCTTCTTCAATCACGCGCACCATCACCACCACGGTATCGCCAGGACCAAAGTCCGGCACTTCTTTTTGCATTTGCGCAGCTTCAATAGCTTGGATGATTTTGCTCATGATCACTCCTTCAAACCCGAAAAATAATCTTTTTTAAAGGCTTCCAGCAAATTTTGCTCAGAAGCTGTTAATACTTTCTCTTTCAACAAATCCGGCCGCTTTAACCAGGTTTTGCCTAACCGCTGTTGCAAGCGATATTGCGAAATAACGGCATGATCGCCGGTTTGCAATACCTCTGGCACACACTGGCCATCTATTTCAGGTGGCCGGGTATAATGGGGGTGATCTAAAAGCCCTGCTGAAAAAGAATCTTCTACAGCAGAGAGATCATCACCCAACGTACCAGGCAACATCCTGACCAGGGCATCAATCACTGCCATTGCAGCAATCTCACCCCCACTTAACACAAAATCGCCAAGCGACCACTCTGCGTCAATGTCTTTTGTCAGCACACGTTCGTCTATGCCTTCATAACGGCCGGCAACCAAAATCAGTTGCGAAACATTCACTGCCGTTTTTTGAACCAAGTTTTGGTTCAACACTGTGCCCTGTGGCGATAAATACACCACTTTGGCCAGCGGCAAAGCCGCTCTTGCGGCATGAATGGCTGCCCGCAAAGGCGCCACCTTCATGACCATGCCAGGACCACCCCCATAAGGGCGATCATCAACTGTGTGGTGCACATCGTTTGTGAAATCTCTTGGATTCCACGTTTGAAAGGTAAAAATACCCTTCGTGGCTGCCCTGCCCACCACACCTTGCGTCACCACTGACTTCACCCAATCAGGGAAAAGGGTGATCACACCTATATTCAAAATTCAGGATCCCAGTCTACAGTGATTTGCCGAGCAGTGAGATCAATGTTCTTCACCACCTCTGGCAAGACAAAAGGGATCAGACGTTCCCGATCACCCTTCACCACCATCACATCGTTTGCACCTGTTTCGAACAAACGATCGACTTGACCCAGAGACTGACCCGCTTCAGTGACCACATTCAGGCCTTCTAAATCGGACCAATAATATTCGCCAGAATCTAACTCAGGCAGCGAGCTGCGCAATACGCCAATGACTTTATGAGTCCATAACGATGCCGCTTCAGGTGTTTCAACACCTTCAAATTTGACTACCAGATGTTTGCCTTGCACTCGCGCGGCTTCGGGTGAAATGGGCTGCCAATTGCTGCCATCGCCCAACCACCAAGACTCGTAGCCCAACAAGGCATCCAACTCTTCAGTGGAAGGATGTAACTTCACCCAACCTTTTACACCGTATGGGGCGCCTATGCGCCCCATTACTACTACCGGTTCTTGTACCACTAAAGCCCTCTTAGGCAGCCATTGCCTTCATTTTTTGGGCTTCTTTAACCAAAGACGCAACACGATCGCTCAACTGTGCGCCCACGCCTTGCCAATAAGCAATGCGCTCTAAATCCAATGAAAGTGGCACTTCTTTACCCGCTGCGATGGGATTGAAAAAGCCCAGACGTTCTACATACGCCCCGTCACGACGACGGCTCTTTTCAGCCACAACAATATGATAAAAAGGGCGTTTTTTGGCGCCAGCACGCGCTAGACGAATCACCACCATGCTAAAAAACCTCATTCCAAGTAAAATGACCCACCAAAGAGGGCGAGATTGTACGTGATAATCACGCAATTGCCAATGGCCTATAAACCACGGCTTAGAAACGGGCATTGGGGGGCATCATCCCCTGCATTCCCCGCATCAAATTTTTCATCATGCCAGGCTGGCTCATCTTCTTCATGATTTGAGCCATTTTTTCATGCTGCTTCAACAGCCGATTCACGTCCTGAATTTGTGTACCTGAACCCATCGCTATCCGCTTTTTACGCGATCCATTGATAAGAGTTGGGAACTTACGCTCTTTCTTTGTCATGGAATCGATAATAGACAGCATGCGTTTGATTTCTTTGTCGTTGGCTTTCTCTTTCACCGCCTGCGGCACTTGGTGCATGCCTGGCAGCTTATCAAGCAAAGACGCCATGCCCCCCATGTTCATCATTTGGCGCAGCTGTTCACGCAAGTCATTCAAATTGAAGCTTTTGCCTTCTTTGATCTTTTTGGCCAGCTTTTCGGCTTTTTCTTTGTCTATCTTGCGTTCTAGATCTTCAATCAGAGAGAGCACGTCACCCATCCCGAGGATACGTGAGGCCATACGCTCAGGGTGGAAAGGCTCAAGGGCCGCGATTTTTTCACCCATCCCCATGAATTTAATGGGTTTACCGGTGATTTCACGCACTGAAAGGGCCGCGCCCCCTCTTGCGTCACCATCCATCTTCGTGAGGATGACCCCTGTCAGCGGCAGGGCATCGTGGAAGGCCTTGGCTGTATTGGCAGCGTCTTGACCGGTCATGGCATCAACCACAAACAAGGTCTCAAGAGGCTTCACAGCCGCATGTAGGGCTTTTATTTCCCACATCATTTCTTCGTCAATGTGCAGGCGGCCTGCGGTATCCAGTATCACCACATCCATAAATTGGCGCTTGGCTTGAACCAAAGCCTCTTTGGCCATCTCGACCGGGGTGGTGGCAGTGGCGCGGAAGAAAGTGGCACCCACTTCCTTGGCCAAGACTTCAAGCTGGTCAATAGCGGCAGGCCGATAAATATCGACGCTGACCAACATCACCTTCTTCTTTAAGGATTCTTGTATGTATTTGGCAAGTTTGGCGCTAGAGGTGGTTTTACCCGAACCTTGTAAGCCCGCCATCAAATACACCACAGGCGGCTCGGCTTTCAGGCTGAGGCCCACATTGGCTTCACCCATGAGTGAGATAAGGCCTTCATTGACCAACTTGATAAAAAACTGTTGCGGATCCAAACCCGGGGCCACTGCCTGCCCCAAAGCTTTTTCTTTAATAGACTGTGTGAAACGGTTGATGACAGATAAAGCCACATCCGCTTCAAGAAGGGCGGTGCGCACTTCTTGTAGGGCTGCCTTGATATTGTCTTCATCCAATCGGGCGGCGCCTTTGAGATAGGTAAAGACATGGCCCATGCGTTCGGTTAAAGTTTCAAACATAAGTGGTGCCTCAAATGCAAAAGTGCCACCATTATACGCAAGATGCTCCAAAATGCATGTTTTAGGCGCCTGGATTTTTTGTTCCATAAACGACAGCGAGGCGAAGGTGACATCCTTACATTTTTCATTTTTTTTATTACATGAAGTGACCTCACTCACAGCTTTGCTGATTCTGATCGTGGCCGGGTTACAAGCCTTACTTATTACTTTGCAAAAATACGCTTTGAAGCACAAATTCCTGTCCTGGTTGCCTTATTTTCCTGCGCTTGAGCGCATGGAAAAGTGGTTGTTTATACTGGTTTGGCTGGGCTTCATTGGTTTGAGCCTTGGCATTGTGACAGGCGCCCTCTTCTCATTTGATGAATTGCTAAGCGATTATGTTTTACACAAAACCATACTGTCAGTGATTGCCTGGTGTATTTTTGCGGGCCTGCTCATGGGCCGACACCTGCGCGGCTGGCACGGCGCCTTTGCTGTGCGCGCCACCTTGATTGGCATGCTCTTGTTGATGCTGGCCTACTTCGGCAGCCACGCGCTGCGCTAAACTTTTTCAAGACAAGTTTTAAGGAAATGCCTTGTGAATGACATTGATGTGATTTCTATGTTGGGTGCTTTGGCCCTGTTGGTGATCTGCTCTGCTTTCTTTTCTGCCAGCGAAACCGGCATGATGCGCTTGAACCGTTACCGCCTAAGCCACATGGCTCAAACCAATCGCCATGCCAAACGCGTGGCCAAACTTTTGGAACGCACAGACAAACTCCTTTCCGCTATTTTAATCGGCAACACTTTTGCCAATATTTTGGCCTCATCTGTCGCCACTGTGCTTATGGTGCATTTTTTTGGTGATTTGGGCGTGGTGTATGCCTCATTTGGGGTCACGGTGGTTTTATTGGTGTTTGGGGAAGTGATGCCCAAAACCATCGCTGCCCAACACCCTGAAAAAGTCGCTTTTTTTGCTTCCTTTATATTAAAACTGCTTTTGTGGCTTTTTTACCCTGTGGTGGTGATCATCAACGGCCTCGTCAATGGTTTGCTGTTTCTGTTTGGGCAAAAAACGCATATCAAACCCCAAGATTCCCTTTCACGTGAAGAACTGCGCACAGTGTTAAATGAAGCAGGCCAGATCATCCCCAAAAGACACCGTCACATGCTCACCAATATTTTGGATTTGGAATACATGACGGTAAACGACATCATGGTGCCACGCGCTGAAATCATAGGCATTGATTTTTCAGAAGATTGGGACAAAGTATTGTCACAAATCAGCAACAGCCAACATTCATTTCTGCCTGTGTATGAAAATGATTTTGATAATTTGAAAGGCATTTTACATGTCCGAAATGCCATTCGACTTCTCACTTCGGGGAAATTGAATGCTGAAACTTTACCATCCATTTTAGATGAACCTTATTTTGTGCCAGAAGAAACCCCGTTGCACAAACAAATGCTGTATTTTCAAAAAAACAGAACCCGACGTGCCTTGGTGGTGAATGAATACGGTGACATTCAAGGGATTGTGACATTAGAAGACATTCTGGAAGAAATCGTGGGCGAATTCACAACAGACATGGCCACCCTACACAAAGAAATTTACCCGCAGGACGATGGCTCATACATCATTGATGGCAGCCTGAACATTCGCACGATAAACCGCGAGTTACAATTGACTTTGCCAGAACGCATGGCCAAAACTTTAAGTGGGCTGATTATTGAATATCTTGAAATGATCCCCGAACCTGGCACCTGCATTAAAATAGAAGACTACCCGATTGAAGTGCTACAGGTCAGCGAACAAGTGGTGCGTTCGGCCAGAATATTTCCGAAATTACTGCCCAAAAACAGCGATTAGTTCATTGATGGGTTTTCGCTTGGTGGGGTCGGCCCCTATCAAGCGTGGCACACTGACTTGAAGCAATTGTGCGCCTTCATACAACTTTTGTGTGATGGCGTTGTCATGATTTGAAATGACCACTGTATGACCTTTCATCGCCAATTTTCTGCCCAACGCAGCCAAGCTTTCTTGTTGCTTAATCGAAAATCCAAATTGGGTGTAACTGGTAAAGTTGGCGCTGGCACTGGCCGGCACGTAGGGTGGATCACAATAGACAACAGCTTGCTTTTTAAGGTTTTGTAACACCGTTTCAAAATCCTCACATAAAAATTCTGCATGTTGTGCTTTCTGATAAAAAAACCGCAATTCTTTTTCTGGGAAGTAAGGTTTGTCATACCTACCAAAAGGCACGTTAAACTCACCTGATTGGTTATAGCGACACAAGCCATTGAACCCATGGCGGTTCAGGTAAAGAAACAAACGTGCACGCATGGACAAAGAGCGCGATTTGTTGAATTTTTCACGCAAAAGGTAAAACTGCTTTTCATCATTGTATTTGGGTTGAAAATACCCGGCGACTTCGTCAATGAAATTTTCTTGCTTTTCTTGCAAAAGCCTGTACAAGGAAATGAGGTCGGCATTTCTGTCGTTCAAGCGATAGCTTTTATATTGCGTGTTTAAAAATACGGCCCCTGAACCCAAAAAGGGTTCACAGAACAATGTTGTATCGGGAAACAATGGCAACAAATGTGACAGCAGGCGGGTTTTACCCCCTGGCCATTTTAAAAAGGGGCGGTTTTGCAAAGCGCCCTCCCTTTCACGGAATCCATTTCGTGGAGTGTACATTGAACCGCACCCCAATTTCGACACACACCGTATTTTCCCCTGTTTTTTCAAAACAATATATGTTAGCGTGCGACCTAATACGTATAAAGTCATCAACCGTTCCCAATTTGCATTTCAGAGGCACTACACCATGACAACACTGGCAGATCATCCCCTAAATGTGATTTTTTTCGGTCCTGATATGGCACAAAGGTTGGCTGAAGGCACTTTTAGCCATGAGGATGCAAAAACCTTTTTTGAATTTTTTGCCATGTCCGATGTGAAGAAAGCCGAACGGAAGACTGCTCTTGCCACAGCCCAATCTCAAATGTTGCCTACAGAGCAATTGCGCGCGGATGATGCCAATAGCCCCCATGGCTTACTGGCTGCCAATGTAGCGTTAGAAAAACGCAATGAAACACTCGCTTTGCAGAAATATTGGATGCAAGAAATGCTGCCCATGTTTTTGGAAAACAAACCCGCATTTTGGGCAATGATTAAAGCCGTTGTGCAATACGAAGTTGAAAAAAATAAAAAAGTGGTTTGGCGTGAAGGAACTGCATGCACATCCCACATGGTGAGGCTATGGCTTTACCACACAGAAGCGTTTCCAAGACTTGATGTCAGTGCATTATATGAATCCGTACATGAGTGGCTTTTTGATGAAAGTGACCACAAAAAAAAGTCTAAAAATAAGCTTGCGCATCATTTAGGCGACAGCTTTGAAAGAACAGCCACTTCCGAAATCCTCAACACCAGCAAACCAAGAATTGATTTTGCTGCCTATTTACAAGCACGCCTTCATCTAGATGCCAATAATATTCCAGAAGAGATTTTCCAGCTTTTCCGTGATCATCTTTCCCCTGCATTGGCTGAACAAGATGATCCTGAAGCCTATATCAATATTTTTATTTTTAACTTGATCTCCCTCCTGTACCAAGAGGACTTTACCAATCAACTCCTCCGATATCTGGCACTCCATAATGAGACAATGACTGAAATGGATGTCAACACACTTCAATCTGGTTTGAATAAACTGGTTCTCAGTCCATTGGTGAAGGCGAGCGTTGCACACAGCGAGGGCCTCCGGGACATTTTGGTGCAAAAAATCTCTACCCCCATCAACATCCTTAAACTTAAAAATAAATACAGTCTTGATTTGAAAGAGCATCTTACTGATCAAAGTCTGGCATTTTGTACCGCGCTGTTTGACGCTTTGGGCCAAATGGCAAAAGTCAGTGAAGCACAAGTCACTCAAATCAAACGCGCCAAAAACGCAATGTTAGATATTCAAGTGAAGTCACTTGAAGATTTAAAGAAAAAAATTTACGGCACCGATGGTAAAGCTTTACCTGAAGATGACATGACATGGCTGGCAATTAAAACCATACACTGCGCCACTACACTGCGCAAAGCCTCTCGCCATCGCCTAGGAGACACAGAGGTGATTGTTACCGATGCGGTGTTTGAACGATTTCGGGATGAGTTAAATGAGCTTCAACACAACATCGGGTTTAACATGGAGTTGATTGGAAATGCCTCATTTTCCAAAGAAGCGTTGAACCTTATTGAACGGTTCGCCACAATTCTTTTTTACGCTGCTGCTGCAAAAAATGCAGTGGCTTTTCGGCTCACGCCATTAGAAGCCTTGCTCAAAGCCAAGGAAAACCAAGAAACTGAATTCCATTTCAATGAACATGCCAGCCGCCTATACTTTTCAAGGGAACCTGCATTGACCAAGCCGCGATCTCGTTCGGCTGGGGATGTGTTTGACGCCAGTAAAACTACCGGTTACCCCCAAACAGTTACCTTTATTAAAAGCGCGCGCTCAATGGAATCCGTTTCAGGAGGAGAGGCAAGCACGTCCTCAGCATTGCCAAACAATGCCCCTCTTCCTCACAAAAAAGCAGGAAAAGCACTCTCGATGGCCGGCACAACCGGTTCATAGTCAGTATTATCCGTTGCTTCGTGAAGAGGCAAAGTCTAACCGCCTTCAGGCTGAAAACATCTTATACTCATGTGATCAGCCTGAAGAGTGAATTCAACATGGCCACTCAAACCCATTTAAGCGTGCGCAATAAACTGGCATTTTTTCTTTCTATCTTGTCATTCTTTTTCTTTGTGCCAGGGATCACCCTGAATATGTTGAGCCTTCATTCAAGTGGCTCGGTAGACACTGCAATCACTGAACACGTTCAATTCAGCCTATATAATAACGCCAGATCGCTTATCAACACGATTCACGATCTGTACCAAAGTCACAATGAATTTGTGGCTGGCATGATTTTATTGTTCAGCATCATCGTGCCGATTGTAAAAGGGGTTATGCTGCTTTTTATCTTTTTAAGTAAAAACAGATTATTAAGAGCCAAACTGTTTGCTTTCATCAAAGCCATAGGGAAATGGTCTATGGCGGATGTTTTCGTCGTGGCCATTTTTCTTGCTTATCTTCCCACAAAATCTGCAACACATCATAATTTTCAAGAAAATATTTTATTGGGCATTCCTCTAAACATTGATTTTTTATACAAAGTTACAGCGCATTTAGAAATTGGGTTTTATTTTTTCTTGGCTTATTGCATGATGTCACTTCTGGCTCTGCAACTTTATAAACGTTACTGAGTTTTTTTCAGCACGCGCGTTTCACCCAAATCAAAAAGCACAAACTCATTGTCTGCAATACCATGTCGCTTTCTTGCCAGTGGCAAATCTGTGATGGGTGAGTTAATGGCTTCATGACACAATCGAAACACCCCCCAATGCACCCCTAATGAAAGCTTGCTATTGATATCCTGATGAATTTTCATTGCATCATCTTCATTTGCATGTTGATTGTGTATACGCTCTCGTGGTTCATGGCAACCCACTGGAATTTGCGCAAAATCAAAGCCACCAAATTTTTTGCCTATTGTTTTAAAATCAGGGGAATACCCTGTGTCACCTGCGTAATACATTGAATAATGATCCGCTTGCACAACATAACCTGCCCATAAGGTTTCAAATTTATCAAACAATGAGCGACGGCTCCAATGTTGTACTGGTGTCAGTGTGACTTTCAAATTTTTCACGCTGGTGCTTTCCCACCAATCCATGGCTTTGACTTTGGTGATGCCCTTGTTCTGTAACCATTTGTCCATACCCAGTGGCACGATGAACAGAGGCTCGCCACCAGGCTGATCTTTTAAATCTAACACTGTGCCTTTGTCTAAATGATCGTAATGATTGTGGCTTACAAAAACCAAATCGATATGGGGTAAATCTTGCAATGCAACTGGTACTGGTGTTTGACGTGACGGCCCAAAAAACGGAATGGGTGAGGCCATGTCTCCAAAATGTGGGTCAATCAGTATGTTAAAACCTTCGATTTGCCAAAGTGCAGTTGAATGGCCAAGCCAAGTGACCGAAATATCTTTGTGATTGTGATGTAGGTATGAAACATCAACCGCTCTGGTTGGCACCTGCTCAGCCAAGTCAGGCATTTTGAACCAATCCATAAAATCTGTATCAATGCTGTCGTTGTGCACGTGGTTATTGCGAAAGCCAGTGGGGGTGTGATGGGGTTTTGATGCATCATAATATGGGTTGGCTGTTGTACATGCACACAAAATACCACACAGCCCCACTACTCCCATGTGACGCCACATCTTATTTATCTACCTGATTACCATCCCTGTAATAAAAGAATAAATTAAAATTGAAAATTTGCCTTTCAAAATCAAAAATATCATCTCAAATACTACAGTTTATGCTTAATAATCATTTGGTTACGTTCTAAGAATAAAATTGTTTACCAAACTTAACAGCCTGGGGCAGACCACTACTCCTTAAAAAAGGTCTATCTTTCCGACACTTAATGAAAAGATCTTCCCTGAGATCTTCGCCTGTTGGCCATCAAGTTACAAAAGTAATGTCTAGAACCTTATAAGAATTTTGTATTGGAGCAATTTCTCATGGAAGCGTACAAAGATCATTCCAATTTTTCCTTAATGGTCAAATTTTTCATTTTGGCATTGCTTCCGGTAGCAGGATATGCAAAAACCCCCACCCCTGAAATAGCTCAATCAGTCATGTCCTGGCATGGGCCTGACATAAACGGTTTGATGACAGGCTCTGCTGCCGCGGGATACAGCAAACCTGACGCAGAAAGTGGTTCATTTAACATTTCTAATTTTAACCCCCTCTTTCTATTTAATTATAAAGATTTTTTGCTTTTACAATCTTCAGTCAATTTTGAAATTGACGATATGGGAAACACGTCAGTCAGCCTAGACACAATGAACCTTAATTGGACTTGGAATGATTACATGACCTTTGGGATCGGAAAATTTGACAGTTCCATAGGAAAATTTGTACCCAATTTGGGGCCAGATTGGATCAACAAATTGCCCTCTGCCCCAGTAGGGTTTGATGGAGATGAAGCTGCCCCACAGTCTGAAGTCGGCGCACAAATTCGGGGCGGCTTTAATTTCCCCTACTGTTCGAAAGTCAATTATGTGTTGTTCATTGCGAATGGCCATATTGCCACAGAAGATGGGGGCCTGGTTCAAAGCATTAGCACAGACGGCTATTCATCCAATGACAGAGAAACTTTTGTAAAGGGCGGTAGAATCGGATTTTTACCTATACCCTCACTTGAAATTGGCGTTTCTGCAGCATTTGGTGATCTTTCACTATATGACACCAGCAGTAACTTGCTTGAAACAGGCCAAGATTACGAAACCATTGGCGCGGATATTTCATTTAAATGGAACAATTTGGATTTAAGAGGCGAATACATTCAACAGGAAGCCGAAGTAAATCCCGATGAAATTGTGACAGCAGACGGAATTTGGCGCGCCTGGTATGCACAAGCGGCTTACCGTTTTGAGTCCTCAAATTGGGAGCCAGTTCTCCGGTACAGTGATTATGACACGCCTTTTGATTCGCAAGATCAAAGACAATGGGCTTTCGGGATCGATTATTGGTTGGCACCCAGTGTAGTGATCAAACTTGATTATGAAATGAATGAGGGTCTAGAAGATTCAAGCAATGACACCAATGTTCTTTCTGCACTATTTGCCTTTGGTTTTTAATCGGGAGATAACCATGCTAGAAAAAATTCGCAAGCCATTCTTTTCCAAGATTATCGGTGGATTGGCCTTGTTTATGGTACATACCGTTGGATCTTGTGCAGTCGATCTGGCACATGGCGCAGAACTTTGGAAAGACAATTGTTCACGCTGCCACAACCCAAGACCCAGTTCAGAATTTTCAAGCGAAAACTGGCAAACCATCATGTCTCATATGCGTTTACAAGCCGGCTTGACTGGTTTGGAAGCAAGAGATGTTTTGGCTTTCTTGGCGCCTGAGTATGCTTCAACCCAAGTCACTGCTGAAAGCCCGGTGTCTACTGACAAGAAAACCTTAGTAGCAGAAAATTCGAGCCCTTCCGCAACGCCAAAGACCGCAAATGGATCTGCCAATACAGCGTCTAAATTATCTGGCAAAGACATTTATAATCAGACCTGCGTGGCGTGTCACGGTGCAAATGGAAAGGGAGCCATTCCAGGCGCCCCTGATTTGACACAATCCAGTGGCCCGCTCTCACAATCAACGTCCACGCTGATAAGTCACATTAAAAATGGTTTTCAAAAGCCAGGGGATCCCATGGCCATGCCGCCCAAGGGTGGCAATTCGACTCTAACGGATGAAGATATCCAAAACGTTCTGGATTATATTGAAAAGAGTTTTAAACACTAGGTATTACCAATCAATCTTGGTTTCGATACCAACATAGGTTGAATCTTTGCCACCAGCCCGTTGAATCACATCAGCCACGTTGAAATGAACGGCCTCAAGTGCATTGTGAATATGGGCTGCCATTTGCCAATCAACACGGGTTTGTACATAAGTGCCGGTGTAACGACCTGGTTGACCCGCCGTGCCTGGTACAGGCACATCTGGTTGTGCATAAACAGCATCTGCGGTTGTTTCACGCCATTGTGCGGCCAATGCCAATAGCGCAGTCAATGATTGGCAGGGTTGCAAAGTCAGGGAGGGTTTCAAATGAATAAAATTGGTATACCCCGAGTACCCCGACAAAGTTAAATATTCGCCATTGGGAAACAGTGGGTTAAATGTACCCAACGTGTCACCATGCGCATTGTGGTTGCCTGACGCCATATCAAACTGCAGCCCCACTCTGGGGTTCAGGCTGACATTTTCAAAGGTATAACCCGAAAGTGTGCCCACAGCCCACGCACGAATGTCCTTGCTTGCGATATGCCCCACCTGCCCCATCGCTTCCAGATCCCAATCGAAAGCATGTGCTTTGCCCACTAAGCGTACATCAAGAATATCGCGACGCTCATTTCCAGACACGGAAGGAAATGCAACATGATCTTGTTTAAAACAAGAAACATACGAAGCAAGCTTGGCAATATCAGCAAATTTTCGCTCTATGCGAAAACCCCCATAAGTGAGGTGGCTGCTGCTGTAATCATCAAAGGCTCGGATATTTCGGTTCTGAACTGGGTGACTATAAAAGGTAATATAACGCCAATTTTTGGCTTCATAATCTGCCCACAGCGCGTCGTAAGATTGCCGCACATTCGGGCCGTTGCGAACAGAAACAAAACGCTGTAAATCAAAACCAATTTGTTGACGACCTGCACGAAACTTGAACATGCCAGAAGACACTGGCGAGGTATACGCGAGAAAGGCTTGTTCTACGCTGAGCCTATCTTCATCGACAGGCAATATGATTTGTTTCCCGGGTGCAAAATCGCTTTGCAGTTGCACAAATGCTTGAATAGTATTGGCAATATGCAGATCAGCATGCACTTCCATGCGACTTATCACATACGCTTGTGACTTATCGACTGGGCTCACGCCAAAAAGAAAGGCATCATTGTATTCAAAACGCTCACGCAGATCAGCGCCAAATGAAAGATACGTTTTGGGATCATGCTCAGCAAGCGGTATATATTTTAATCCATCTAAAGGTTCACGCGGCACATCTTGGTTGGCCAATACTGACCAGTCTTCCTGCCATCTGTTGAAAAGTGGCGTCGGCCGTTGGGGGCTTGTGTGGGTTTGCGATGGCAGAGCCTGCGTATTCGCAGCTGCCAACAACAATAATGCAAAATATCTTTTTATGCTTGGGTGTTTCAAAAGTGCATCCTTGCACACGCTCATTATGGTGAAACGGAATGAATTTCAGCAATATATCCGCCAGGAAACTGCACGATAGCAGATTGGCGGTGCGCTGAATCGATGGGGGCCACCAAAACACTTGCCCCTGCGGCTTTTGCTTTTGTCAGCGTGTCATTGAGGTTAGACACTTCATAACCTGTCATCTCACGCCCATAAGGCCATGGTAAATGGCCATCTGTTACCATCACCGTCATTTTTCCAAAGCCTGATTCAATCCGCACACGTCTGTAAGTTTCATTTGGCTTGCCAATTTCAAGGCCAGGGGCCTTGGCATCGTCTGATATCACCTTGCCCTTCGCAAAGCGAACAAAGTCTTGAATAAATTCATCAGCGCGTTGTTTAGACACGTAAACACGGTTTTCAGGAACAGTGGCAAGCGGCTTATATGATGGCGCCTGGGTGTGCCAATAAATCTGCATGTTGACCCCACCAGGCCATTGGATAATTGCATCACGGCCAATGGGATCAGGAAACGGCTCAACAATAACATCAGCACCGGCTGTCCGGGCTTCATCAACGGCCTTGTCAAAATTGTCGACAAGGTAGCCTGTGCGCTCAATGCCGAATGGATAGGGTATGGGCGTTTTAAAACCAAATACCGAAATGGTGCCCACAGGTGTCAACACCAGTTGCGACATGGTTTGGCTGGAAGTTGGGGTGACTTGAAACACGCCTTGCTTTGAAGTGGTTCCCCCAAAAGTGGCGATGATGCTTTTGACAAAGGGATCAAATTGCTCAGGCGCGACATAGACGTGTGTGGTGTCATACTGCGGCCCAACTGCATAACCGCCCTTATCCACGTCTTGTGCCAAAGTCACAAGGGGTGTGCCCAAAAGTATGAAAATTGCCAAAGCCACCATGCCGATTTTTCGCAGGCCAGTGCCCATTATTACAATGTTCATATTTTCCTCTTCACCCTCACAATACAATCAAGGTATTGATAAATATAATCCCTGATCCCCTAAAATGCCCAACAGAAGCAGCCAAAATTGTAATTTAAGCCATGGCTGTGCTTTTCATGATGTGCCACACAATGAAAATGGTGCGCAGGGGCATTGAGAATAATTTTGTTTTGGCCATAGGTTCCATAAAACTTAATGGGTGACCAATCTGGGCTCACTGGCGGAAGGGGTGGATTGAGACTTGTAAACTCATCTGAAGCATGCACCACATCACCCCCTACTACTGTCATGACTGAATATATATTTTTTATTTCTTCATCTTCAACAGTGAAAAAATCTTTTGACAACACTGCCAAATCAGCCAATTGATTTTCAACAAAAGCTCCCTTCTTGTCTGCTTCATTTGAAAACCAAGCACTGCCTTTGGTATAAAGCTCTATCGCTTTTTCTCTTGAAATAATGTTTTCTTCGCCGTACAACTGGGCCCCACCTATCGATTTTCCAGTTGTTAACCAATATAAGCAAAGCCAAGGATTGTAACTTGAGACTCGCGTGGCATCCGTTCCCATTCCCACAGGTATGCCTGCTTCTAAAATTTTGGCAATGGGCGGGGTGCGCAAGGTTTTGTCTTTTCCATAACGTTCAATAAAATACTCACCTTGGAATGCCATGCGGTTTTGTATGGCAATGCCGCCACCCAGTTTCTTAACCCTTTCTATTGACTGGTCTGAAATGGTTTCAGCATGATCAAAAAACCAATTTATTTTATCAATTGGAATATCAGAGTTTATTTTTTCATACACATTTAAGGCGCGTGAAATGGACTCATCGTATGTGGCGTGCAATCTAAATGGCCAATTGTTTTGCGCCAATAAGCGCACCACAGGTTCCAGCTGACTTTCCATGCCTGAAGGCAAGTCAGGGCGAGGCTGCAAAAAATCTTCAAAATCCGCTGCGGAAAACACCAACATTTCCCCTGCACCATTGTGGCGATAGTATTCGTTGCCTTGTTGGTAATCTGATGTTTTGGTCCAGTTTTGAAAATCTTCCAATTCATGACCAGGACGTTGGGTGAACAAATTGTATGCAATGCGAACGCTTAGTTTATTTTGCTTGTTAAGTTCATCAATGATTTCGTAATCTTCAGGGTAATTTTGAAAACCCCCGCCTGCATCCACCACACTTGTCACGCCCAGTCGGTTAAGCTCTCGCATAAAATGCAGTGTCGAATTGACTTGATCATCTTTGTTTAACTTAGGCCCCTGCGCCAAGGCCGAATACAGGATGATGGCATTGGGTGAGGCTATCAGCATCCCTGTTGGGTTGCCTTCTTTGTCGCGTTGGATGCTGGTGCCGGGCATTTCCTTTGTGTTCTTATCGTAACCCACAGCATTGAGTGCGGCTTTGTTGAGCAATGCCCTGTCATATAAATGCAGGATAAAAACTGGCGTGTCTTTTGACACGGCATTGATTTCATCGAGCGTTGGCATACGCTTTTCTTTAAATTGGAACTCGTTCCAACCTCCCACCACCCTCACCCATTGGGGAGCTGGAGTTCTTGAGGCCTGTTCTTTTAACATGAACAATGCATCATTTAAACTGGTTACGCCGTCCCAACGCAGCTCCATGTTAAAATTCAGTCCGCCACGAATAAGGTGAATATGGGAATCGTTTAATCCAGGAATCACCACTTTTCCTTTCAAATCGATCACTTTGGTGGCGCTGCTTTTTAAAGCCAGCACTTCTTTATCGCTTCCGAATTTAACAAAGCGTTTATTTTTTATGGCCACAGCTGAAACTTTTTTATCAAATGTGCCTGCGCCTTTAAAGCTGCCATTATAAAAAATAATATCTGGATTCATGATTGCCTCCCACCCTATTGGTGCTTAACCACCTTGCTTGTGTCCAAGCATTGCTTGCGCATAGTTAACCCCAATTCCGTAGGCGCCGGCATGTTCTTTTGCCAAGTTCATCACCGCTTCATAGGTGTCGGTTCGTGCCCAGTCGCGTTGTAACTCACAGAAGAACTGTACCCAGGTGATTGGGATCACACCAGCTTGTATCATGCGCTGCATGGCCATATTGTGCGCTTCGACTGTGGTGGCACCGGATGCATCAGAAACGGCATAAACTTCGTAGCCAGCTTGGATTGCAGAGAGTGCAGGAAACGCTAGGCACACTTCTGTCCAAAGGGCTGCAATTACCAATTTCTTGCGACCTGTTTTTTCAACGGCAGCGACAAAATTGCTGTCTTCCCATGAATTCATAGAAGTGCGATCGATGGGTTTTTGATTTGGGAACACTTCTTGCACTTGGGGAACCAAGGGCCCACTGAATGTTTTGGCTGCGACAGTGGTTAAAATGGTAGGCACATTGAAAATTTTAGCGGCCTTCGCCAGGCCCACGACATTGTTTAAAATGGTTTCACGATTTTCTGATCCCACGCCAAAAAACATTTGTGGCTGATGATCGATTAAAACGACAGCACAGTTTTTGGGGGTTAACAATTCTAAGGAGGATTTACTCATGACATATACTCCAAACACATGAAGATAATTCACCGTGTCAGAAGTATAGGTATGGGTTCTTTGTGAGGATGCTTTTCTCTCAAGCATTTACACGCATTATAAATACGCGCCAATCTCACAATAATTGCTTCAGCCTTGACTCTTCAAGGTTAAGGCTGAATGTTTTGCTACAAAATATCAGCTCTTAGTACTGCTTTTTGTATTTCGAGGGGGTCTTCTTGCTGCACCAGAAGTAACGGCCACTGCTGGCATGACCTCTGCATCGGGGCCAGATGAAGAAAATTGAACGGTAGAAGATTTTGTTTTAACCACATCATCAAAAGCATTTATTTCTGCCACCTTACGCTTCTTTTTGGGAGCCTCAGTACTTTCATTTTTACCTTCGATTATAGCTTGTCGCTTTTCAATGCGCTTACTGCGACCCTCGCTGCGCTCTGCCTTTTTGATTTGCCTTTCTATTTTTTCCGATTCTAATGCCTCTTTACGGGCTTTCTGTTTTTCCAGTCTTTCTTGAGCCAATATTCGTTCTACTTCGTAGAAGTCTTCCTCTTCTTGCTCTGCTTGAGTCAATTTCGGTATCGTTCGAATGGCAACTTTAGGTTCAAAGTTAGTGGTGATGGTGACACTATTTTGCCCACCTGGTACAGAGCGTGAAGGTTGAAAAAATGCAGGGGGGTGCAATTCATCCGCTTCCATTTTACTCAACACACTTGGGTCTTTATTTAAAGCTTCAAGCATGTCCAGCATATTCAAACGCATTGCCAAAATGATGCCTTTCAATGCACGCTCAAACCCGTCAAGATATTTACGCAAAGCCAAGTGATCTGATGGCACATTCCGATACATTTCATCAAGGCCAGCTTCAATTTTTCGCTCAATGTTGTCGTATTGGTAAGCTTCAATCTGCGCTCCAGGAGAATGCAAATTATTGAGCTTGACCAAATCGCTTATTATTTTCTCTGCAAGTATTTTTTGTTCTTTTATAAAAAAAGTATCAGTAAGAAGACCATATACAGTTTTCTGTAAAAACTCAGCTTCAGCTTCTTTATCTCGGAACTTTGCCTCAACCTTGGGTAGGGTGCTGCTTTGTGAGGACAGAGGTGGGGCATCCATTTGTTCGAAACTGTGGCTGTTTTGAATTTCTACAACCGGGATCAGTTCTGATACAAGCTTGGATTTTCCTTTACCTTTCTTACCTTTCATAATCATTAACTCAGGCAACTATCTAATAATGCGATTTTGCCTGAGACAAGATGAGTTGTAAAGCCAAATAGCCCTAAGATTGATATACACACAACAGTACTGGAAAAAATGCCTACATTACGCTGCCTTTTGCGGGCCCCTCATCCGGAAGGGGAATAAATTCACGGTCATCATGTGGAATCTTTGGAAAACGGTTTGTAGGCTCACCTCCTGGCCCATGCAACCAATCCAATTTGGCCTGTTCTATTTTTTCTTGCGAGCTTGCAACAAAATTCCAGTAAATATAACGTTTACCGATTGATAATCCGCCTAGCAACATTGCCTTTGCATCTTCACGGGCCTCAATCTCAAGGTTGCCGCATTTTCTGCCCACAGCCATGGCATATTGATCAATTTGCTTTTCATTCACTTGCAAACTGCCCTCAACCACATAAACCGCCCCTTCTCGGCCTTCTAAGGGGAAAGTCAATTTGCTGCCCTTTGGTAAAGTGACATAAAGATAGAAAAGATCAGAATGTACCTTTACTGGGCTTTGCTGATTAAAAGCTTTACCCAATAAAAGCTTCAATTGCACGTCACCGATTGTAAATTCGGGAAGAGATTGCGCTGGGTAATGGTTAAAGCTGGGTGGGATTTCCTCAAACTCTTCAGGCAATGCAACCCAACATTGAATCCCGCTTATTCGACTTCCTGTGCGCCGCAAATCTTCAGGAGTTCTTTCAGAATGCACAATGCCATGCCCTGCCGTCATCCAATTGATTGCGCCTGCCTCAATAAGTTGATCCGATCCTAGGCTGTCGCGATGGCGAATTTTCCCCTCAAAAAGATACGTCACAGTGGCAAGGTGAATATGAGGGTGTGGGCGAACATCAATCCCTTCATTTATTGAAAAATCTGCAGGCCCAAGGTGATCAAAAAAAATGAATGGCCCCACCATTTTGTGAGTGGCATACGGCAGAACGCGGCGCACATGGAAACCACCCAAATCCCGTTCGCGTGCAGTGATGACAAGTTCCACTTCATCCATTGGGCAAGCTCTATATTGATTTAATATTTTGTAAGGGTAGCATTTCTAAATGATTAAGAAAGGCTGTTTGAGCGCTTATACTTGGGCTGCATAGGCAAGGCTTTGCGTATTCCATGTTCGGGAGCAGTTTTATACCAAGTTCCATCACACCGAATTACCACTGTATTTGGCACCACATCTTTTCTGGAAGAAAATAACTTTGGTGCAATGGTGGGAGCGATTATCACCCTATCTTCCACGCCCATGGAATGATATTCCAAGGCGCCTTCTAAATTTGGGTAAAACGCTGATGAGGGAATTGCAAAATCCACTAGGATTGAGTTGACACAAGCAGGCCCTGTTATTATTTTTGTCAATCTCACTCGAAATCCGTTGGGTTTTCCAGCCCGTTTTCTATCCAGATTGCATATTTTATATTTTGAGTTTGACATGTGTTCATGATGATTTTTTACAAATACCGCAGCCAAAACGGCAATGCTTAGATTGGCTGGGGCTGTGCCCATCAAGCAGTTATTGAGCAAGGGAATGCGAGCAGGCCTTGCAAATAGCTCTTTAATTTTACCTGATTTGTCCCCATAAAATGTCTCGCCTTGGTAACTGAATCCATAAGACATTAATTTTTCTAAAGGGCCACCCAATCTGCAATCCAGATCAAGATACAACCCCCCAAAATACAAAGCTATTAAGCGCACCATGTCTGCCCAAGCGGCATAGTTTTTACAACCGATAAGCTCCATTTCGATAAAGCGCAATAGATCTTCAGGTTTGATCTTGGCGTATGGGATAAAATCTTGCTCACTGAGCTTTGATTTTATTTGTTCCAGCCCCATTTGTATCAATTTTCTACACAAATCAGAAAACTGCTTTTGGTTGTTTTCATTTGAAAGGTCAATGATCTGGATAGGTGCTTTAGCCTTAGAATAAAGATCTTGAACAATATCAAGAGTATTTTTGGGTAAAATGATGGGTAGATTTTCAATTGCGTTCAACAAAGCCTTCGGGCGGGTTGTCCAAAACTTTATTACCCCACGGGCTCCTGCTGCTTGCAAATACCCATACGACAAAAGCAGATCGGAAAGATACAGCTGAGGCAGATCACGGCCAGCCCATACATAATGCAATACCTTTGGTATTTCTTGTGCCTCTGGGTGAAATGGTGCTGATAATTTTAAATGGTAATCATAAGCTTGCAAACAGGGCTCGGACAACATCTCTTGTAAGATATGGTCAAAAAGGCAACTTTCAATAGGGCTATCTGTAAAGAAAGTTTTGTCTATTTTATCTGCAATTTTCACCATGAATTTTAAATGGAATTGTGTTTCTTCTAGATGGGAAAAGTGTTCTATATGGTTTATTAAAAGTAACGCCACATGTATTCTTGCAAAAACCCCAATTTGACTCTGCTCTTTAAAATACCCTACTTCTGTAACAAGCTTAAAAGATGCCCGTGCATTTTTTTCGTCAAAATCACCCCATGAAATATTGTTAGCTTCGTCTGATAGTGCTTCTATCAATTTCAGAATTTTTAATTTGAAGGGGAAAGGTTTATCGCAATGCAAATGTTCAATTATTTTAGAAAATGAATCCAAAACTGCCTCTTTCACAGGCCAACCATCACGACTGTACACAGAAATTGAAAAAATCAAATCCCGGATATGTGAACTTTTATCTTGATATTGCTGAATATCCTCTTTGTATTCATTCAGTGCATGCAAGAGATCTGAGTATTGGTTGTCAAACAATATCAGCAATCGCCCTTTTTCAGATTCTGGCAAATCTGGAACACTTATATTAAGCTGAACTTGTTCATAAAATGACAAATTTTCACTTATGTGTGCTCGCAAAGAGGGGTGAAGCCTAATTGCTTTATATTCGAGCAAAGCTTTTAAACGGTTGATTCTGTTATCAAGGCCTGGTAAGTAATAACGTTTGAAATATTTTTCTGCGAAAATCCGATCATAAAATGCACATGCCTTTTGCAGCATTGCATTATGCTCGCGGTGACCGGTGAAAGCCTGCGTAGAAGCTGAGTCCCGCCCAGGAGCCAATATTTTTATACCCAAACGCTTCATATAACCGCCCACTACTACATGAACTACCATGCGAAATGCATGCTGGATAATAAAGACCAACCCCATAAGCGTCAACGCATCAAATATTACTTAGGATGGGTTTAACTGCACTCAACCCAAAAAACAGACCCTGAGCTATTCTTTCTTACGTAGGATGGTCGTGCACGGTCTGCGTACATGGCCCATCATCCCATCGATGCCAAATATAGCGATGAATCTCACTGATGACCCTGGAGAAGAAGATGAATATTTTATTGTGGATCTTGCAGGCAGTGTTGGCATGGCTGTGCATTGCAGGGGGAATCTACCAGATGTACAAACTAGAACAACTTCAAAAAGGTGTGGCCGCTATGCGCGAGCTTCCGCGAGGCTTGTGGAAATTCTTGGGCGCATTCAGCTGTGTGGCCGGCGTATGCCTAATTTTACCCGGCATAACCCACATCCTCCCCATTCTGACACCCATTGCCGCCGCCGCTGTGGCCGCAGAGTCTGCTTTAATCAGCGCATTCTACATCTACTACCACGATCATTCCCCATTGGCATATAGCGTGGCGATGACACTTGTGGCGGCATTCATTTTCTATGGAAGATTTGTGCTAGCACAAATGTAACAATCATGGTCATAGTGCAATCATTATTTTACCAATGTGAAATTCGGGATGGATTTGATGGCTTCACTTAGTTGTGGCAATATAGTAAAGCCCTTTCAGTTAAATAATTTAAGCGGTTTTACTGATGTTTTCCTCTGACGACATGCCTGCTCCCCATAAAAAACCTGAATATCAAGATGCCTATAAATTGATGCGCGAAGCCTATCGTTCAGATTTCACAGGCCTGCAACACATGAAGACAGGGGAACGCATTCAATACAAGATCAATGCCATCTATTCTTGTCTTCTGGTTTTAGAGCACGCTGAAATTGATGTAAGGCAAGAATTTTTAACCTTGTATTCAGATGATATTTTAACTTTCCTCACAACCCAAAGTATTCAAAGGCATCATACAGGACAAGATATTTACTATTGTGAAATACTGAAAAAGCAAGCTTACATAAAATGGCTTGAAATCATTAATATGTCTGGAAACATAATGGAATCCTATCCATCTGTTTTTCGAAACCCAACAGTCATAAAGGCACTTCTGACAAATATCATACCTGAAATTGAAGCTCACCCTGATTTTATCAAGTTGGTTCCTGCACAGATTAGGGCAATGGCTGTTAAGCAAGCCTTGCAAAAGAAAATGTTGCGGCTTGCCTCTCAATCAGAAGAGGAGCTGATCGCGAGTCTTCAAAGTGAAATGGACAAAATAAGAACAGCGGATCCAGGAAACGAGCATTTTTTAAATGCGATAACAAGCGAATGTGACGTTTTGTTTTTTCGGGCAATCATATATCAGCAATTTAAACTTGCCCTGTTTCTTTCTGAAAACGCTTCAATTTCTGCCAATAACTGGAAAATGAGAATACACAAAATCGTTTTAGATCCTAAAATAAGCCAAGATGTTGTGATGCCATTCATTCTGTTTTTCATTATGGCTTATGGTCAGGAAGCAGATAATTTCGGTCCGTTTTTGGACAACTTAAATCAATACCTGCATGCTTTGAAAGAGACTATTTCAGAAATTGAATATGGCCAAATTGAGAGAGCCATCATTGCCACATTGGAACAAATTTTTACAGATAAGGAACTGCCAATTTTTGTGAGTAAATTTCTTATCAATCACAAAGCTCAGGAAGAGAGTCTTATTTCTTATATGTGGAACATGAGGATATTCAGTGGCCCTACGCTACAAGCTGGAACCCAAGCAAATCCTGTAAACAATGTCCATCAAGAGCCAGCAATGGAAATGGGCAGCTTGCCACCTACGCCAATGTCTTCGTAATTGCTCAATTCGACCCTTGTTATAGAAGTGCGTCTTGACCCTGAAGTTCTTATTTCAAAATCATCAAACTCAGCGATCACTTCAAATCCACTCTTGCGCATCATTCCGGCCGAGCCCAGATTATCTGTGTGGCGTACAGCATACAATGCCTGTATGTCTTGCATTTTTAATACGTTTTTTGCTGCTTCGACTAGTTCACTGCCAATTCCCTTTCCGGAGTGGCTTTTATGAACCACAACTTCAGCAAGATAAGCATTTTTATTTTTGCCTGTAGGGATATACCGCAAGCATTTCTCTGGCAGTTCTTTATTAAAGCTACAAAACCCCAAACACGTTCCCGCTTCTTCTGCAATTAGGGCCTGAACCTCGTGAATCTCAATTTTCGAAAGATGCGCCAACACCTCTTCTCGCGGCAAATAATTCCATTCATTTTGACCATGCTCAAAAATAAATCCTTTTAGCATTGGAATATCTTCTGTTTTTGCAGAGCGGATATGTACCATATAAAATTTCCTTTCCCAAACCTACATGCGATCAAAAATCAGACCCTTTCGATCACTTGGACTGCATTCCCCGAATTAGCTTATTTGTGAACGAAGCGTCTGAACATGAGAACGGCTAACTACAGTTGGCGCCTCATTACTTGCGGGTAAAAATCTATTTCCTTGAACCCCGTTTACACTAGGACGATACGCGGGTAATTGAGTCAATGACAATTCATTCGAAGAACTGTAAGGTTTAAACCGCTTTAGTTTGGGTAAAACACATTTCACGCCAGCTGCCTTTATGGCATCCAAAATATCCCACTGCAACCCAGTGTGAATTTTTAAATAATTTTCACAATTATCTAGAATTTCAGCGCAAAAAAATGGCTCTCTGTGTAACACAAAAATAAATGTCTGATAAAACCATGTCGCAGCATCGGAATGTTGACTGGTAGTGCACTCTTTAAAAAACTTCCATTCAAATTGACGTAACCCATTCACCCCAAACGCTTCCTTGAGTTCTAAACCTTCACTTGCTACAGCACCATGGAGATCTAAGCGAAGATACATATCATCTTTGTGATCTACACTCTGTAAAATTGCGTCAAACGCTTGGCGGGAATAGGGCTGACGTGGTAACTCACTCAATTGATAAGCCAACTTGCCCCACTTCAGAACTGACGTCATCACAAGCACTGCATCCTGTTGATGATCCGCTTGTTCCGATCTTATAGGTGGCTTGTAAGGATTGTCTCCAGTCATACTTAAAAATTCATGCCAAAAATTCGGCAATTTTCTATTTTCGCTGGCATCAATAAAGACTGCTGGTTTGCCCATATTTTAGTGCGCCCTTAAGGCTGTGTGATTAAGTGTACCGAATTATGACAACTTCTTCTTATTCTTTCTATATCAGTATTGATGTTTCTAAGCCATCTGCGCAATAAGGTAAATCACCATGTTCAAACCTGATGGGTTACGCTGCGCTTCACCCATCCTACAATCTGCGGCTTTAACTTGGCTACACTTGTCACAAATTGTCGGTTAATGCGCATCGAGCGTATGGGCTTATCAAATCCATGATACAGCAGCATAGATGCCAGGAATACAACCCCACTAAGAGTGACCCCATTGTTCCAATCCGGATATGCCTTAAATACAGTGTTAAATAATAAAAAGAAGATTGGATAGTTCAGAAGATATATAGGATAGCTGAGCTCTCCCAAATACGTAACCATGCGCGCCACTACGTGATTGATTGAAAAATTGATATCAAAAAATGCTATCGCTAATACACTCCACCACATTGCATGATTAAACCAACCAGATAAACCAGCATCAGCAAAGATTGCGACCGATCCTGCTTGACCACAAAACAGAAAAAACCCTATATTTTTTTTAGCGCTATAAGCAATCCAACCCGCAAGCCATGCCCATAACATTGCAATTGCAGGAATCAAGTAGTAATCCGACCCCACGTAGAGCGTTGCATGCATTTGACGGAACACACAAAATATTTCAGACCCAATAATGAGCAAAAAAGGGATGCGAACTTTAGATTTTAGTAAAAAAGGTGCCAGTGTATAAAAAACGATTTCGGCAGAAAGCGACCAAGCCGGGAACAGCACCGCGATTGCCACCGGAAAGATGATTTGCAATAACAACGCGCACGCTATCCACTTGGTAATTGATGGAAACGGCCATGGATTGCCAAATCCATCATAAATCACATCTCCAGCCAAACCATATGCGGCCAAGGCAATGCAAAGCGAAACAATATGGATTGGCACAATGCGCCTAAAGCGACGCATCATATAACCACTGGCACGCGCTGTGATCGAATGATGAATGCTAAATCCTGATACAGCAAGAAAGCAATACACGGCAACAAGCGCATTACGCGACGGCACCCAAATGGCACGAGCTTCTTCACCAAAATTATAGGTATGGGCAAACAGCACCCAGACGGCAAGAGAAAAACGCACCGCAGAAAGTAAGATCCACTTATTCTTGGCAGCAATTGACTGGCGTATGTGAGGAGCGAGATCGCAAGAAAAATAAGATTTAAGTTTTGCAATGCCTTGTGATAATAAAAATTGAAAATTCACCATTCCCTGCCTGTTACCCATGACACTTCCCTTGCCGCAATCATGCCTTGGCAAACGTCAAAAATACAGGGTTTTTGCGACAGGAAGGATTTGGGCGGCGGTTTTGATGCCGTGGGTACCCCAGTGATAACTTCTATCACGCTAAGGTAAAGCAGAATAAGCCAGCCTAGCCTGGATTACATCTTCAAGACGATGGGGCTTACACGCAGACGTGCACGACCCATATATATATGTCTGAAATGGAATTCAGATCTTGCAAATGAAACAGGATAGGCCTTGAGACCCCACATGAGATAAAAATAATCATTGTTATAATAAAGGAAAAGGCGAATTTATTTATTAATCTACTTGCTTAATAAAGTTTTTTTACATAGAATATTTCTTAATAAACAAAATCGAATTTTCTTTATTAGTGAGAAATTATGACTAACCATCCAGAAAGAATTGGGGAACGGATAAAATGCTCAGTAGCAGGGGAAGTTTATCATGCATATACACCAAAAGGGTTGCCACCATTCCCATCAATTGAAATGGAACAAATATATCAATTGTTGGATAAAGCGAATGTGGCTTTAGGGCGTTTAGATGGATTAAGTACTATTTTACCTGATTCCTCATTACTACTTTATATGTATATCAGAAAAGAGGCGGTGCTCTCTTCCCAAATTGAGGGAACGCAGTCTTCACTTTCTGATCTTTTATTATATGAAAATCAGGATGCTCCCGGTATACCGAATCAAGATGTTGTAGACGTATCGAATTATGTTTCCGCTATGGAGCATGGATTAAAGCGTATTCGAGGAGGTTTTCCACTTTCATTACGATTAATTCGTGAAATGCATGAAGTCCTACTCAGTCAGGGCCGAGGAAGTTCAAAGCAACCTGGTGAATTTCGTCGTTCTCAAAATTGGATTGGCGGAACAAGACCTGGTAACGCAAAGTTTGTTCCACCACCACCAGAAACACTGACCGATTTACTTGGCGATCTGGAAAAATTTTTACATGATGACAAAGTAGCCTTACCTGCATTGATCAAAGCCGCTTTGGCACACCATCAATTTGAAACAATCCACCCATTTCTGGATGGTAATGGTCGCTTAGGACGCCTTCTTATTACCTTTATTTTATGCGTAGAAGGCATAATGAGCCAACCCATGCTTTATTTAAGTTTATATTTTAAAGAACACCGTCAATCATATTATGATCACTTACAGTTGGTGCGTGAAACAGGTGATTGGGAAGCGTGGATACGATTTTTCTTAACAGGCGTTATTGAGACAGCACAACAGGCAATTAAGACAGCACAGAATATTATAAACCTTTTTGCAAAAGATCGAAAAATAATAGAGGAAAATGGCAAGCCATCAGCATCAACGTTGATCGTTCATCATTACATGCAAAAAAATCCGATCATCGTGGCAAATAAAATTGTTTCTCATTGTAACCTATCATTACCAACCGCAAATAAATCACTCAAACACTTGACCAGTCTTGGTCTTGTTGCCGAAATTACAGGTAAGGCGCGTAATAAAATTTATGTGTATCACCAATATCTAGATATTTTAAGTGCAGGTGGAGGACAGATTGAAGACTAAAAGCGCAAGTGTAGCCTAGATTACAACGGACTGTAGGATGGGTGGAATCGGCCCCACAGGTTTTATGGTGCCCGCCCAACGCAAAGCCGATGCAACCCATCATCTTTGAACCGCAGATGATGGGTTGCATCGGCTTTACCATCATTAGATATTCAAATTACCGCTGAGCCGATTCCACCCATCCTACAGTCCGCTGTAACCCAGGCTACACTCACTAAATCCCCAATATTTCAATTTCCAAATTATTTAGCAGGGCCAATACTTCAGGAAATGAAAATTTCGCTTTTTTAATATTGTTAGCACTCGGATTGATGTTGTAATTTGTGGCATCGGTAAAATCTGCAGAATACATATTGGTATGAATGAACACGCTGCTTTCAAAATCGGTTTCAGTAAAAATGCCATTTGAGATATCTGCATCTCTGAAATCAACGTTATGACATTTGCATTCTTCTAACACCAACTCTTTCAACTCCAGTCCAAAAAAACTTGAGTGGCTGACGTTCGATTTATAAAACCTGATTGGGCTACACAGTCTAATATAAGGCCATTTCGCTGTGGTCCAGTTAATGCCTATGATTTTTGAGTTCTCAAACGTCACATCGTTAAATGATGAATTTTTGATACTCAACGAAGTCAGGTTACAGGTTCTGAAAATGCAATCCACAAATTTGCATGCAATAAAATGGGCATTGCTGAAGTCACAGTGTTGAAAAGTGCAATTTTCAAACGTTTTTCCAGATAGCGTTAATTCTTTAGATGCGATGTGTTCGAAGTTTAAATCGTAAAAGGTATCGTTTTTTTCGAAATCGAGATTGGGATCAGTCGTGTTGCTGCTCATTGGGCTACTCTCGCTATTTAGCATTAAGATCGTACTGCTCAATCCACTCATCTTCATTTTTCTTTTCATAATGAATGTTTAATTTGGTCTTGTCATCAAGATCAATTTGAGCAAAACTTGCAGAAAATCCTTCTGGAGGATAGATAGTCGATGTAATCGGGAAAGGAAATACTTGAATATTGTGCTCATGATCATAACACACAAAAATTTTCCTCTTTGGATCAATTAACAATGCATGATTTGATATTGGCGGGGTTTCATATTCACTATCAAACTCAACCTCACGATTATATTCCCCACAGCTTACAACGGTAGCTGGCGCAATAAATATAACTTCTTTAGCACAGCCAGTTCCGCAAGAACTTGCAACTCTTGCCACATCATCCGATAACCATTCAAACGCAACGCTAGACCAATTAAAAACTATAGTATAAGTTTTTTTGGCTTTAAAATTAATATAGACAGCGGTTGTCAAATCCAAATCAATTAGCGCTGCAGACTTTGAAGGGTTGTACAATGTCTGCCCATGCTCTTTACTGTCAATTATTTTTTTTATTTCTTGATAGGTATGGTGTTGAGGCTCCGCTATGCAAACATTATTTAAGCTTAACAAAGCTAAAAGCAGGAGCGCCTGGCATTTTAAAATGAACTTTCTGCCACGGGTGATCCTTAATATTGGGTGCCCCACTAAAATAATGACAAACTCCAGGAATAGGGTTTTTTGCTTCTGCTGCATTTTTTACTTCCTTCGCCAAGGCTTTGATCTGCCCCCAAGCCATTCTATCAGGAATTTTTGGAGCTTCACTCGGATTTTTTAGTAGTTTATAATTTGGATCTGATGCTAACCAGCAACTAAATTGCGCAGGCTTAGTGACAAGCTCCTGATAGGCCTTTTTTCCTTTATGTCGCGTATACCTATTTCTTATCACCCAGGCAATTAAATTTCGACTGGTTTCATTTTGGCCGCGTACCTCCCCAAAAAGCGTGAGCGCAAAATACAATGTCTCTAGATCGAGCCCTTCTTTAATCGCAAGATCCTCAAAATGTGAGGGATTAATTCTGCAATGCCCCTCTACTTTGGATCGGGTTTTCTTACCGTTTGTTATTCTGGTCCTGTAATGCGTTCGAACCCAATGTTCGCCAATAGGACATTGAGGATTAGCGCCAGTAGATGCTTCTTTGTCAGTCATGTAAATAACCTACGTATTTAGACTAATTACTATAATTTTAGCCAAAGTAGCCTGGGTGTTGCCCCATCATCTTCGCGTTCTCAAATTCTAGAAAATCATTACAAATAAATCCTGGTTTTAATTACAACAAATGGCTAACCTGTAAAGACACAAGCGGAGCAATGAATTTATTCGCACAAGAATAAATCAACGTCATGTTGGTATCGTGGAGATGATGGGTCAGCGCGATCTCAAATACCACGATGGGTCAATTCGCTGTGCGAATGGAGTCATCCTGCATAGAGAGTGTGGATATGCGAGGCTATGCTGGCAAAAAATTGACGGGGGCGTGTCTGTCATATTGATATTGAATAATGGCTTGGCGTCTGGGTTTTTGTTTTGATGAAAAAACGAGTTACCACGTTTGTTACCACGGTAATGGCCCTGGTACATAGATTCAAAATAACCAACAAATTTCTCAAAAACATTTCTTGCAACACATCAAATTTCAGATACAATGCCGCGCTGTCCTTGATTGGGCGCACATCGCACTAGAATCTTGAATGATCCCATTAACTCTTGATTGAGACAAATTACATTTATTTGGTTGAGGTATATTATGAATTTTAATTCCGATTTGTTGCAATCATACTTTGAAACTGCAAAACCAATTCTAGATAACATTTCCAAAATTAAAGATGCTATTTCAGAAGATATTAAACTCTTTGAAGGATATCTTAAATCAATCAATTTTCCTGAAAATTTTAGGTATCAGATTGATTGTAGAAATGCCTTTGATGAAGAAGAATGCGAGTATTTAGGAATAGAGGAATCGCTGCTTTGGAATTGTGAAAAAAAGCGCTTATTTTTTGTCAAGACTACATACCCAATCATTGGAGATGGCTCTATGTGGGACGTTTATTCACCCCATATAGCGATTGAAAAACCCTTAATTGAAACGCCTTTCGAAGTTAGGAAAATTGTGTGCACAGGCAATCACCTTGGCAAGCTTCTTCATGCCATCGCCGAAAAATACGATGTTGAAAATAAATTAAAATCTTACAAGTCGTAAGCTTCGCAAGCTTTCCTTTATTGGAAATATTTACTTGATAATGAATGAAACACTACGGGTCAGATAAAGCTTCTGGTTCCTGATCAGAAGCTTTATCTAGCATAATTGAGTTTTAAAAGGATGCAATTGTGGTTGAGCACTTAACGGTTTACTTAGATGAATCTGGTGACTTAGGATTTGATTGGTCAAAAAGCAAAACCTCTAAAAATTTCGTTATCACACTTTTAATTTGTGAAAATAATATCGTAGTTAAAGGAATCAAAACTGCAATATCCAGAACTTTAAAAAACAAATTGAATATTAGAAAAAGGCAAAAAGAAAAAGTGCACGAACTCAAAGGTGCCAAAACATCTTTAGAGGTTAAAAAGTATTTCATTAAACATATGCCTGCAGATGGCTGGAGTTTGTATGCGCTCGCTTTCAATAAACGTAATGTCGCTGAACATTTAAAAACCCCTGCGGGCAAGAAGAAATTGTACAATTTTCTTTCGCGAATTTTAATAGAACAAATTAATTTTCCAGAAACATTGAGGTCGATTAATTTGATTGTAGATAAGTGCAAGAGCTCTGCGGAGGTCAAGGAGTTTAACGAATATATTGAAGCACACTTACAAGCACATTTACCGATAAACATTATTCCTAACATCAGTCATGAGTGTTCTCATACGACATACGGTTTACAAGCTGTAGACATGTTTTGTTGGGGTATGGCACGAAAATGGAGTGGCGATCTTGACTGGTATCATCACTTTAAAGAATGGATTAAACTTGAATTAATGTATCTAATTAATAACGAGCAAAAAAAAGACGGACCCTTTAACACCTAGTTTCCCGATACTCAAACCCAACCGATGGAAGGAAGCATATCAGGCATGCTAAAGGAATTACCCGCCTCGATTTGAAGTTTATATGAGATATCTAATATAGACAACTCTAAAAATGATGGAACCGTAAATTTAATACTGTGCATATTCACCGCACACGATGCGATTCTATACGGGCTTTGCGGGCTTGAACTTGTGCAAATTTTGCACAAGTTGAGAAAATGGTGATATTACGCTTACCTTAAGATTGAACTACCGAGGATTCCTCGGTAGTTCCCCTTCTATCCCGTCTGGTCATAGCTGATTAGCTGAGATGCTTCAGAGTACATGCTTAACCGGCATTCTTTATCACTCCTACTAAAAAATCCCGCTATATGCAGACAACCGTTTCTGAAATCTACCCTTTGTAGGGCTGGAGTGAATTTAGACTGTAGGATGGGTGGAATCGGCCCCACAGGTTTTATGGTGACCACCCAACGCAAAGCCGATGCAACCCATCATCATTGAACCGCAGATGATGGGTTGCATCGGCTTTACCATCATTAGATATTCAAATTACCGCTGAGCCGATTCCACCCATCCTACAGTCCGCTGTAACC
>Ga0207004_1012_pt2 | contig 44562 bp, 39 predicted proteins | sample Alteio_BWMinCont_86_FD_153468 | JGI IMG/M metagenome (GOLD analysis project Ga0207004, IMG submission 153468) | Enriched cells from forest soil in Barre Woods Harvard Forest LTER site, Petersham, Massachusetts, United States -... | ecosystem: Environmental > Terrestrial > Soil > Temperate forest >...
TTGCCGAATGATGCGTCCGCGGCTCGCGCCTATCGCCGTGCGAATCGCGATGTCTCTCTGCCGCCCGGCCGCGCGTGCCAGCAACAGACTGGCAACATTTCCGCAAGCAATCAGGAGCACGAAAGCGACTGCGCCCGCCAGAATGAGAAGCGCGAGACGGACCTCGCCGCCGATGGCCACCCGCAGCGGAACCACATCCACACTTTCGGACTTGTCCATGATGTCCGAGTGGGCTGCACGGAATTGATCGGCGATGACCGCCAGCTCGGCCTGCGCTGACGCAATGGATGCGTCGGGCCGAAGCCGCCCAGCCACGTAATACATGTGTCCCTGATTGGTGCTGTTAGGATCGAATTGCCCGGGAAGGTAGAGATCTGTGGGTGGATCAGATTGGTAGTCTTCAGGCATGACCCCGAGCACAACATACTGCTCTCCGCTGAGGGTAATCGTCTTACCCACAATGTCGTGGTCCCCACCCAGGCGGTTCTTCCACATGTTGAACGTGAGTACGGCGAACTTGCCCGCGTTTGGCAAGTCCTCTTCCGGAGAAAATGTCCGCCCGAGAAGAGGTGTGACACCAAAGACGTTGAAGAAGTTCGCGGTGACGTGCATTCCATTGATTGGATTGGGGCGGTCGCTTGTGCCCAGGTTCAGGCTGACGCTGCCGAAATCATAGGCCGCCATGGATTGAAATCTGCGGCTCTTTCGCCATGCCATGAATTTAGGAATGGAAATCGACGATCCATTGCCGTTCGGGAACCTACGCTGCACGCGCATGATCCTCTCCGAATCCGGGAAAGGCAGCGGGGCCAGCAGTACCCGGTCAATCACAGAAAAGATTGCGGTGTTCGCGCCGATGCCGAGCGCAAGCGCCAGGACCGCGACGATGGTGAAGCCAGGACTCTTGATCAGAACGCGAAGGGAATGGCGGACGTCCGCCAGTAGCGTTTCCATAATCGCTTATACGGAAAGGAGAGCCAATTGGTTCCCCGCAAAAAAGAATTGTAAGGAAATACGATCTATTCGAGATCGGGCGGAGTCACCTTGGCGATCCAGGAGTCGTAGTCGGAAGTGAAGCCCGCTTTTTGCTGCAGGGCACGAACTTGGCGCTCCACCTTCGCCAGTTGGTCGTCTGAAAGCTCGGGGATCACTTCAATCTGCTTCCCAATCGCGTCCATGGCACCCGCCACTTGCTGTTCCGCACTGCCGGCTTTAGCCGCAGCGTTTCCATCGGCGCTCTGCATGCAATCCACCACGCGCTTGGTCACTTTCTGGCTATGCACCAGCGACACCCGGATGTTCCCCTGTCCGGTGACGACGTTTCCGACCCCGAACACGCGGTCCATTTCCGTGTACCGCGGCACATCCTTGCCGGCGAATGTGTAGTATTCGCCATTCATATTGATCCCGGAAAGTTTCTCCGGCACCGAGCCGATCGAAGAAACGACCAGCGGCGCGCGGAGTTCGTGTTCCGAGCCGGGGATCGGTTCAGCCTTGCGGCCCTCGATTTTCGTTTCCACCACCTTCAGCCCCGCGAGCCGTCCATTTTGCACGATGATCCCGGTCGTCAGCCTGCGATCCTGCACGCGAAACAGGTATTTGTCGCGCGCGATGCGCAGCATTTTCTGCCGAACCATTTCTGTTTTGGCGATCTGTTCTGGTGTCGCGTTGTCGGGCGGCTGCGCCAGCGGCATGTCCTGTTCGCGCCGGCGATAAATTAACAGGCAACCCTTAATGCCCAACTCCTCCGGCTTGATGCCATGCGCCTTGCAGACCTCCGGAATGCCCTTATCCAACTCATGCATGCTGGTCTCAACGCCGCGAGCCTTTAAAGCACGTTCGTAGTTTTCGAGCTGGAGCACCTTGAGCACGTCAATCGACGCCAGGCCGCCGCCCACCACGATGGCTTCGTCGGGCGTTTCATAGCGCGGCCCCTGGTAGTCCTTTTCGTTCTTGTGGTTGTACCAGTAGATGAACGGATTCTGGTAAACAAGGCCTTTGCCGAGGTACTGCTCTGCTTCCGGCACGCCCAATTCCCGGTCGCGCCACGCGCCGTTGGCTAGAATCACCGCCGAAAAGCCCCACTCGAAAAGCTGCGGCAGACTGAAATCCCGGCCTAGCTTGGTGGAGGGGATGAAATACACATTCGGCTTCTTCATGCGCGCGTCGATTCGGCCGTATTCCTGTTTGCGCTGCTCGACGTGCCAACGCGGCAAACCGTCTTCGATCTTGCCGTACGGCCGCGTGTTCTGCTCGAACACCGCGACGCGAATTCCGCTATCCGCCAGAATCTCCGCCGCCACCGAGCCGGAAATCGCGCCGCCAATCACCGCCACGAAATGATGCCCAGGATTCGTCATAGTTCTGCCACCCCGCCCCTCGGAGCGCGATTGTACAACGCCTTAGCCTCTACGTAGCGGCGGTCTTCAGACCGGCGTCCCCGTTTTTTCTTTAGGAGGTGGGGACTTCTAGTCCCCACGTAACGACCTCGTCCGGTTGGGCTTCAGCTTGTCCTGACGAGGGAAGGGCCCCTGAAGAAAGCCTGTCACTCCCGCGCCCAATGGCTACCTTCTTGGCTCATACCGCATCGCCACCGCCCCCGAGCCGAACTCCAGCCGGCTCACCAGCCGCAAGTCGACATGCTTCGATAGCCCCGCGAACAACGTCGGCCCGTGGCCCGCTAGCCTGGGGTGCACCACGAACTCGTACTCATCGATCAATCCCAGCTCCGCCAACGCCAGCGGGAGCTTCACGCCTCCCACCAACAGTCCCTTACCCGACTCCCGCTTGAGCTGCTGAACGGCCTTCCCCAGATCCCCGCGCACGAGCTCCGCGTTCCAATCGACCCGGTCCAGCGTGCTCGACACCACGTACTTCTTTGCCGCGTCGATCGTCCGCGCGAAGTGTTCCATCCAATCCGGCGCCGGCGGCCGAAACGCTGCCTCTATCATTTCGTAAGTCACCCGGCCAAAGAGGAGGGCATCGGCCCGGTCGAGGTTCTCGACCGCGTGACGATGCATGTCTTCGTCCGGGGAAATTGCTCGATGATCGCAGCACCCGTCCAATGTCACGTTGATGGAATACCGAAGCGGTCGCATCGGGCAAGTGTACCGCCGATGGAGTACGCTCGACGAGAGCGCGATGCCAAACTCCTGCTAACCCTGATAAACGCCCTTACGGTCCATGTGAAATACTGGGAGGAACTTCCGGTTTCCCGACTTAACGTCCAAGTGCCGACGGTTTTGCGTCCCGCGTGCCGTCAAGCAATCTGGAAACACTATATAAGTATTTCGGTTGCGATACTGGAGTATGCTCCAGCAGAACTCAGGCACCCAAGCGGGCCGCTTGAAGGTCTTGGCCTGCACCTGGATAACTACATAGCCGGATTTCACGTCCTGACTATTGTGAGGCGTTTATGCGACATATACCCTTGGCGATTGCAACTACGGCGATTGCATTTTGTGCGATTCTCGTTGCGCGCCAAATTCCATCCAAGCAGTCCGAGAGTGCCAACAAACCGACACCGATGGTATTGGCATCAGACGAAGGTGAAAAACGTGAGTTCCGAGCAAGGCCCGGAGTGACATTCACTCTAAAAATTGGCCCCCAAAACGGCGGCTCTGAGACGATGGCGGTCGTGACGGAAGATATGGCTCCCGGCGATAAAATTCCAACCCATCGTCATCCGCATGCCGACGAGTTGATTCTTATTCAGAGTGGAACCGGAAAGGTGTTGCTGGGAGATAAGGTACAGGTTGCGCATGCAGGTGCCATTGTATTCATTCCGAGAGATACCTGGATAAGTATGGAAAATATCGGGACGGACCACTTAACCCATACCGACATTTGGTCAGCATCGGGTCACGAGGAGTATATGCGAGCTGTTTCAGTTCCGGTTGGGCAGCCAGTTGTCCCGATGACGGAACAGGAGCTAACGGAGATTCGCAAAAAGTATGCACACTACGCGATCTTTCAATAGAAGGTCCTCTTAAAACGACGGACCAAATCGTAACGCTGCAATTGAATACAAAGAATGGCTGGACGCAAGAACTGGGCGTCCCGTACGTTAGGCATAAAGCAATCATTTTCTGAACCGCTCGTATATTGCCGGCAGCCCGATCCCAAATTTGGCGCACAATGCAGATACGTCTCGGAAATCCTTTTCCTTCAGTTCATAGCCGGAATGAAACTGGATCGCCCACTCGGGCGAAATACATCGCACCGTTTGGGCGCCTATTTTGCCGATCCCCGTCAATGAGGCAGCGGGATACATCTCTCCTTTTTCCGCCGGTCCGTACAACCCATCTCCCTTCTCAGTAAGCACGATGACGTGAACATCCATCTCCCTGCCGCTCGCATCACCCAGCACAAAATTCCAAGGCCGCGCGACCTCCAGTTTTATCTCTCTATATCCTCGACCTTCCAGAAGTTCACGAAGCATCGGGACATCCTTCTGCTCAATCGCAATGTCCAAGTCACCGTGAGAACGCGTCTGCTCACCAAGCAGCGCATCCACGCCCCACCCGCCATCGACCCAGATTTTGACCCCCTGGTTCTGCAGAGCAGCGTAAAGATCGATCACATCCGCCGAAGTCATTTGAGCTTCTCGTGCTGTAGCGCAGGGCTGTAGCGCAGGGCCAAGTCCGCGCAGCCCTGCGGCATTCACTCCCAATCGTACCCCCCTCCCCCTGGGTTTTTCATAAGTGTTCATTCTAGAGGGACTTAAAGTCGTTTGTTTTGACATACTTTTGCAAGTGTTCACTCTAAAGGTAGTTGACGGGCGGCAAAAAGAGGGTAGTGGGTAGTGAGCGGTGGGTAGCTGAAACGGGAATCGGGGTACCCCCACCCCGGGTGTTTTGGGAAAAGAGGCTGCAAGCTGCTGAAAACAAAGGACAGGAGTCGGAAAAAGAAAGCAAAGAGGCTCCAGGCGATTGATAAGGCGGGAGTTAGGGCCGGAGCGGTGGGAGGAATAAGAGAGGTTTCTTCGAGGTAACACGCGCAACCATACCACGGATCGGGGCAGTTGTCAATAGGAATCTTTTACTTGTAAGGTACTCGTTCGAACGGGTTGCTAAGTCATTCAAACGCGGAGAGTTGTAAAGAAGATGGGGTGAAACGTAACAATTAGGAAGACGCGGAGCAAAACCGAGGTGGGGGGCAAGCGAGTCACAAGAGCGTGTCCCACCCGCCTAAGGTTTCAGCGCCCTCTTCCTTTTTATATCCGATACGATACGCGAAACGGCTGTTTGGGAGAGCGTGAAAATTCCAATCGCATCGTCTATGTCGAGCCAATCTTCGGGATGCATGAGAGGATTGCGTTCCAGAGATCGCATATTGTCCAGAACAGCGATCAAACTTGCATCAGCTTGGTTCTGACGTAACACCTCTACGTAGCTTCCCCAATCCCGCTTTTTCGGCAGGCTCCCAGTCAATTCAACGATGTACTGCCGGATGACGCACTCAACCCCCCGCAGTGAGTGGAAGCCCGCTGCGGTGTACCTCTCTACTGCCAGGCACCTTCCTGATTCCTCGAACTCTTTCTTTGCCCTGCTCTCTATGGCGCTCCATGATTCGGGTGAAAAACAGGTCTCAATCCTTTCCACTAAACTATGCGCGGAAAGGCAACGCTGATTCTCCACACACAAGATGTAATTGTGCTTCGCCTCATCGCGGAGCGTACTCATCAAAGCTAGCGAGGCGTTTCGTAGGGCTGTGGCCTCCCACGATGTAACCATTCGGTTCAAGGGAATGAGACGATTTTGCGGAACCATTCCGTTGATGCAATCTACTATATCTTTCGTCTTAGCCGCAGTGTTCGGGAAAACGCGCCCTGCGTCGTCACCAAATGATTCCAGTGCAACCCTCGCTATTCCCAGTTGACCGGAAACCTCACTCATAGAGATCCCTTCCTGAATGGTTTGAAGCGGATACGCGCATAGGGAGGCCCAAAAAAACCAATACACATCTATCTCAACCATTCGATTTCTCCGGTGCTTCGTTGATTCAGATCATGGCGGCGATGGTTAGATTTATGGACCAAAGGGCGTCATGCTGCGGTTTCCAATATCAACGGTGACGATCTGGATTCCTTTTACGGGTTTCAACTTGCCATCAATCCTACAAAGAACCACCAGGGTCATTGGAACGGTCACTCCGGGCGGCGGAGCTATCGAGCTATACATTAGTTGGGCGATAGGATCGGGCTGAGGCGCAAAAGACATTTGGATTCCGCTATGCCTTCTGATAGTCCAGTCCTCACCATCTTTGGGTTTGCATGGCCGACACAATGGAATGCCACGATACTCGATGCTGACGGACTCCGCTCTTACGTCTTTATCAGAATCATTTTTTGCGAAGAGGATGTAGTTTGCTTGTTGGGCTTGGTTGAGCCGGAGTTCTAGAGTGAAATTCTCAAGCTCCGTCCGTTCCTGTTCAATGGCTTCAATTCGTTTTTGAAAATCTGTAAGGTGGGTTGAAAGTGCGCTGATCTCAGGGCGTGCGTCCGAAGTCCTTATCTGTTCCGCAAGAGCCGCGATTTGCGGTCGTGCGTCCATGCTCATCATTTGCTCGCCCAAGGTCTTTCCAACGGCGGTGATCTCCGGGCGTGGGTCTGGAGTCCAAATTCTTTGCAGATACGCGCCAAGTACGGCGGCGAGGAACGCGGAGCCAACAACTATTATCGTGACGACCATGATTACGGATATTTTATCCCGATTGCGTGGAGCGTGCCTATGCGCCGCTGCAACGTGGGCTTATAATCCCATCCAGAGGTCAGCGACATGAACGAAGCACTGAATGAATTGCAGCGGATACTCACTGCCTGTCTGGAGTACGGCAACCCCGTGATCTGCTATTCATGGGTGGCCCGACTCTACAAAGCTCGGTATGGACGGACTTTTCATCAAGCGCGGCTTCGACAGCTTGAACGGCTAGGTGTGTTGGCAAAAGACGGTGAAACCTCACGCGGTCGGCATCGGCGCTACTACCGCATCGTCAATCCGGCTGCATTGGCGAGGTAGCGTTGAACGAAAAAGCTAATTTCGCCCGGATTGAAAGTGCAATTCGTACATCGCTCCAGAACGGGCGACGGCTACTTGACGATGCTGAGTTTCTGGAATTCAGTGAGCCTCCAACCACCGCGTATTTCTTGTCTATCATCGCGCAGGAGGAATTCGCCAAAGCGTTCCTCTTGGCTTTGGTGCGTCGGGAGGTTATTCCTTGGATTTGGAAGAGGTATTTACTCAGGGCAGCACAGGACCATGCGTGCAAGCAACTCCTGTTTGTGGTGATGGAATACTTGAATCCTGATTTCCAAGAGTTCAAAGATCGATGCGATGCAGTTGTTCTTCGTCACGAGTTGCCAATTTTTCCGGCGAAAGTTGCGGACGCAATTTTCATTCTTCGTCACGAAAAAATTGGACAGTGGGAATCACAGGGTTGGTGTTGGGCCGAAGAGCCTGAATACGACCGTGAGGCCCTTGCGATAGCGAACGGAAAACAGGATCGAGTCAAACAGAACGCACTTTACGTTAGGCTTGCTGCCGATGGTGGCGTTGCATCAGCGCCGAGCGACGTTACCCGTGATACCGTTCGGAATGAGATGGAACGGGCCAAGCGATTTGCACAACTGGTGGACAGTCTATTGGCGGACGGGGCGCACCCCGGACTTGACTACGATAAGGTTGAGGAGGCGTTCAAGTCTCTGTTTGCATCTGTGCAAGATAGCCCTGCTTGAATCGTCACGTACATGGCCGCTAATCCGAGAATCGAGAAGCTTGGGCAAGAACTCATCGGCCTGTACATGGCGGATGGCATTACGTGTGAGGAGGATTTCGCCGCCGATGCTGGCCCGTTCACCGAAGGCACCGGAGTGCGCAACGTTTCAAAAGACCTCTGCGGAGAACACGCAAAGCGGTTTGCGAAACTGTTCAAGCTCCGCCTGCCCGCCAAAGTGGCTCGATGAAGGTGACCCATGTTTCCCCATCCGATCTACGTGATTGCGGTTGTTGTGGTCGCCCTTTTGCTGATTGCCTATCTGAGAAAGCGGCGAGACCTGTGAAACTCACGGTGGGACACGGCGTTTTGGCATAAAAGCGGCATACTCCCACCCTATTCTATCGGTTTCATCGGTTCGATCGGCTTTTAGAATGAGTAACTTACTGAACCGCTTGGGGCCGTCAGCTTTTAGAATGAACACTTATGAAAAACCCAGGGGGAGGGGGGTGATATGGTTAACCAATTCTCGCCTACCCTGAGCCCCTCCTCCACAGGGTCGGTTGCCATGCGCGCTCTAATCTTCGCCGCCGCCGGACAGGCCGGAAACGCCAAAGGCATTGAAGAATTTGATAGTTACGAACGGAACTTTGCATTAGAATCCGATTGTTGGAGCATGATTCGGGCGACGAACCACGCTTTACAGCCCAGGGAGATTAGGCCGAACACTAGGGTAAAGACGAAGGCTGTGACCGGACGGTCCTCGAAGCCGGCACGCGGGAAGAGTCGCTGCAACGAAAGGGGGCTCTCAACAAATGAATCGGATCCCGGTTTCCTCTCAAGGCATACTCGAAGTCGGATACCATGAAGATGCAGATAGTCGTGGAACCCTCGAACTGAAGTTCTCGAATGGCGGCGTGTACGACTTCTTTAACGTTCCCACCAAGACCTATGACGAATTCATGCACGCGCCCTCGCGAGAGGACTATTATCGCACGAACATCGGGAAGCGCTTCCCGTGCACGCGCGTGGCAGCAACGTAAGCTAACCTTCGGACGAATGCCAAACGGGAACCCGGGAGGCCACTGTGCAGTACATGTGTGAAAAAATGATTGCAACAACGGGGATAGCCGAGGCTCATGGCCGCCGAGCGTGAGGTCGCGAAAGCCCCGGGAATGGTGCCCGACGAGCAGAAACAAGAGCCTCGCTCCAAAGGTATCCTCACCGCGCGCAAGAAAAAACCAAAGGAACTTGCCGTTATAACGGAGTGCTGCACGGGCTGCGCGGGTTCGCCGGCCTGCGTGGAATATTGCCCGGTCGAAGACTGCATGTTCTGGGTGCCGGACGAGGATCATTACCCATTTGGGCGCATCCAGATCGATCCCATCCTGTGCATCGGATGCAAGAAGTGTCTAAGCAAGGGCCCGGACGGCTGCTTCCTGGACGGCTGCCCGTGGGACGCCATCGTGATGGTAGACATCGCGGAAGTGGAAAAAGTCGTCGGACCGATGACCTACTGAAGCGCGGTGACTCGTGATTCGTGACTTGTGACTCGTGAAAAACGGTCCCGAGCCTGCGGTTGTAGCGGCGCAGCATGCTGCGCCCTTCTTGCTTTTGACTCTGAGCTCTAACAGCGAGCCGCTCACCAAAGGAATGATTCGGATTACTTGGCGCGAGACAGAATGGATTTTTCGGTGAGCAGGGCTTGCTGGCGGAGGCGAGCGGGGATTTCGGGAACATTGCGCTCGTAAGCGCGAATCGCCGCGAGATCATCAGGCTCGCCAACCAGGTAGAGAGCGCGGAGGGCTTCCCAGACTTGCTCGGAGTTGGGATCGATAGCGGCAACTTCCGCGCCGGCGGCAACGGTCGCTCCGGTCGCGGCAGATAGCGCGCGAATGCGGCCCGTAATCGGCGAGCGAATTTCCGTTGTGTGGTCTCCGTTTTGCAGCTTGGCGATCAGACCGCCTTGGCGCACGGAAGTTCCAATCTTGTCGACGTCGATGACACGACCTGCGGCGGGAGCGACAACCGTAGCGGGCTGCAAGAGAGCGATGATCTGAGGCCGGCCGGCGGCGTCGCCAAAGCGCACCAGCGAAAGCGCCGCGTTGCCGCGAACCATCGGCGAGGAGTCCTGCAACATCTTCAGTAGTGTTGCGTGGAACGCCGCTGCCGACGTGTCCTGGCCCATCACCCATGCGTCGGTGTTGCGCACTTCTTCGACGGGATGCGAGGCCAGGCGCAGCAGATCCGGATACCAGTGCGTTGCGCGAGCGTCCTGGCTGGCCATGCGACCGCCTAATTGCACCAAAGCGTGCTGGATGTGGCGCGGGTGCTTGTCGTCGTTCAGGTATTCGGTGATCTGCGTGTTGGAGAGATGGCGGCCGAACCAAGTGCTCCACCAAAACAGGAACGGCATGAGCACAATCAGCCAGGCGACGAGGAAAAAGAGCAATCGATTGCGGGTGGACATGCGGTGGCGAGCAGGCGCGGGAGAATCCTGGGCGACCGCGGGCGGATTCGCAATTTCCGATGTTAGTGGGTGACTCGCCATGTGTGTTGTGGTCTTGAATTTTACTCTGTCTTCGCAGCGGGCGGATTCTTGGGCGAAGCTACCTTGCCTTTCCCGAGGAAACCGTGATCACGACACTCCAGGAGAACATTCAGGAAGAAGACGCCGGCGAGCGTGAGGAGAATCAGGCTCATGAACAAGCCGTCGACGCTGAGGAGAGAGCCGACGATGATGATCCAGGCAACGCCTGCGAGCGAGAGAAGGCCGAGCAGCAGGGAAAGCAAGAGCATGAGTAGAAACAAAAAGCCTCCTTACTTCCAAGTTGCGGCGCGGTCTCGCAAATCCGCGCCTCTTCCGTCCGTAAACTCGATCATAGGGTTACAGCCGTTAAAGCGGCGGCCCTTCGACGCTCTGGATAAACAAGACCGCCGCACTGCAAAATTACGTGCCGGGTTTGAAGGTTACGTCTACCGTTTTGCTGTCTTTTGCAGCGAGCGTAACCTTTTGATCTTGCTCTCCGAGTTTTTCGTGCACGAAGGCTATGGTGTAGTCGCCTGGAGGCAGCCCCTTGATTTCGAATTTGCCATCCGGACCGCTGACCGCGTAGAAGGGACTCTTGACCACGTTGACGAACATGCGCATCCAGGGATGCTGGTTGCACTTCACCGGGAGCAAAATTTCCTCGCGGGCGAAAGTCTTTTCGAGTGGCGGGGCTTGCGGTGCCTGCGATTCGTTCCACTCGCGATTGTCTTTTGGAGTGGGGTGAATGTTGTGCGTGGTGGGGTCGCCGTTGACGATTTTGATGGTTTGTCCGACCATCACGCCGATGACGTGGGGTTTGTATTTGCAGCCGCTCTGCGTGAGGGTGACGGCTTCCGTGGGAACGGCGAAGGCGCGGCTGCCGAGACCCTCCTTCACGTAGATGAAAACGTTTTCGAGGTGGCCGCCGCTGGCGACGATATTTTCGGCGGTGTTCGAGCCGGCACAGTTGGCATCCTGGCTCATGTCAATTTTTGCTGCTTTGGGCGCGGCGCCATCAAATTTTACGGTTCCGCTCACGCTGGCGGCGGTGGCGGGATCAATCGGCGTGGCGGCCGGGGCGGCGGGGCTCGGAGCCGCCGGCTGTTCTTCCGCGGTTTCCTTCTTGCCGCATCCGGCCAGCAGAACTACCCCGAGCAAGACGGATAAGCTCAAGATTGCTAGCGATTTTTTCATTTTCATTTTGTTCCTGCCTCTCCCTTGAAATCTGAAACGCTCGTGCAAAATTCGGGCTCCTATTCGGGAGCGCGCTGCGCGGAGCCGCCAGCGGTGGTATCTCCTGAGGAGCTGCCGCCAGTGGCCGCACGCGCACGCCCCATCGATGCGCTCACACGCCGCTGTTCTTCGGGAGTGAGCTGGAAGATATATTCGACGAGGAGTTTGGTGTGGTCCTTGTCATAACCATTGAAAGATGCGGGCGTGGGGCCGGAGAACGTCCAGCGATTATTTTCGCGCTTGAAGAGACCGGACGGCATGGAAGTGCCGGGGCTGATGGCCTGCGGGTCGATAATCCAGCGCTCAACCCAATCGGGTTTGAGGCGCCCTTTGGCCTGGAGGAAGTTGGGGGCGGTGGCGGTTTTGTCGTGAGCCGGATCGCCGGTGGCGTGGCATTTCAAACAAGGAGCGGCCGGGCTGCTGAAGAGGCTGCGGGCCATGTCGGTCTCTTTGGCGGTGAGCGGCGGGCGCTGTTCTGGAATGTAGGGGAAGGGTTGCCGGGACAGCGCTTGGAAGAAACGCACCAGCTTACCCAATTCGTTCTCGGAGAAAGAGAAGGTGGGCATGCGCACCTGAAGATAGGGGCGGATGCCGTTGCGGTTGGTGTCGGTGTCGCTGAGCGACGGATTGGTGAGGAAGCGCAAGAGCCACTCGGGATCGACGCGCGCGCCTTCGGTGAGAAGCTTGGGAGGAAGCTGTTCTTGCGCTTCTTGATAGCGCGCGAGGGACATCAGCGAAGTTTTCTGTCCGGGGATTAATTGGTGGCAGCCCATGCAGTTATACTTTCGGACGACCCACCAGCCTTCTTGGATGTCGCGGCGATAATCCAAGGGCTTGTATTGATAGGTGACGGGAAGAGCGCTTTCCTGGCTGCCCATGAGGAAAGTGGTGAGCGCCCGGACTTGCTCTTTCGTCAAATGCAGATTGGGCATGCGCAGTTTTTCTTCTTCGGGTTTGATTTTGCCTTGGTCCCAGATATTGGGTTCGGCGAGTTTGTGTTCGAAGAAGCCTTTGCCGTCGTACCACGGTTGCTTGGCGGGGCCTTCCGGGAGGCGCGCGAGATCGTCGGGATCGGTGATGGGTTCGCTGCCACCGCGCTGGGCGGTTTCGGTGAGGAGAGCGAAATCGAGGCGCTCGATGGGTTTGCTGCCTTCGGTGGTCAGCTCGGTACCGATGCGGCCTTCGTCTTCCAGACCGGAAATCTCGTGGCAGCCGGCGCAGCCAAAATGGCGAACCCACTTCTTGCCTTCGTCCTTGAGCTTGGGATCGTCCATGAAGGAAGCATCGGCGTAGGAGGAAGGCTCCTGCTTTTTCAAGGTGACCAGATAACTGGCGACGTCTTCGGCGTCCTGCGGGGAGAGGCGGAGGCTAGGCATTACGGTCATGTTCTGGACTTCCAGCTCGTGACCGTCGTTCGGGCATTTGCTGTGGTCCAGATCGAAGACGTACGGCAAGCCTTTCTTTTTGTAATCCTCGGGTCCGATATCTTTCTTTTCGTACGGACAGTAGGGACGCGTGCGCTCGCGGGCGTTGTGCACCCAGCGGACGAGGTAGTCATAGTTGTCTTTTTCGCCGACGCGCGTGAGATTGGCGGCGAAGGTTCCGCCTTGCACTTGATCGCCTTCACCGATGGAGTGACAGGCGAGGCATCCGCGCGATTCGAAGAGTTCTTTTCCGTGCGAGGCGCTACCGGGCTTGTGCTTGGGCAAGGGATCACCGAGCGCCGACTGCCATAAGTAAGCGGAGATGGATTGGATTTGTGCGTCGTTGAAGCGGAAATCGGGCATCTTGGTGGTGGCGCGGAAGGCGCTGGGCTTTTTTAGCCAGACGGGAATCCAGTTGCGGTTCAACTTGAGGCGAATGTCCTTGAGATTGGGACCGACTTTTTTCATGTCTTGCAGGAGGCTCTTGGTGGTGCGGTCGAGCTGGACGATGCGCAAGTCGAGCTTGCTGTTGGTGACCTTTAGTGCCACGGCGCGATCGTTGAGGCGATTGGCTTCCACATTGGACTCGGCGGAGTCGGCCTGTTTCATCAAGTAGGTGGCTTGCTTGAAGTTGTCTTTTTTCTCCTGCTCGATGAGCTTGATTTGCTGAGCGATGGAGAGCAGGTCTTCGGGCTCTTTGTCGTAGCCTTCGTAACGATGGCAGCCCACGCAGCCGCGCTGCCGGAACAGATCCTTGCCTTCGGAGAGAGTCCAGCCGACATCGTTGGTCACCAGCACCATATCCGCCGCGTGGCAGGTTTGGCAGCCCGCTTCCATATTTCCTCTGGCGAATAGCGGCCAGAGCCAGTGCTCGTAATTGCCATGAGCTTTTTCGATGCTGGTGGTGGCGCGGCCATTGCCTTGATGGCACGGCGAGCAGCCAAATTTATCCGGATCGTGGGTCTTCAGGAGGTCGGGCTCAGGATGGCTGGTGAACGCGCGGGCGTACTCGTCGGGCTTTTTGCCCTTGAGAGACATGGCTGCGGAGGTGAGTTTGACCGGCTCGCGAACGCCCATGTGACAGGATTCGCAGCGGTCCACGATATTGGCTTCAGGGACGTTGATCTGGACGATTTTCGGGTCCCAGGCTTCGGTTTTGTCCTGCAAGCCGGCGAGCTGCGAGGGCGTGAGGCTGACCATGTGCTCGGAAACGTAGGCGTCGAGCTTTTCTTTCTGTTCGTTGACCGGCTTAATGAGTTCGCCAAGCTCGGCGCTGAGGGCGGTGCGCTCGTTTCTTAGCTCGTTATAGGTTTCTTCCAACTGTGGGAAATCGTATTTTTGTTTGCTGCCGTCGGGATATTCGACCGTGGCGACTTCCTGTTTGTACTGGTCGAGATTTCTTTGTTTGCGTTGCTTTGCGGAGTTGCTGGTTTCCGTCTCGATGTCATAGGTCGAGGCGTTGACGTAGGCGCGGCGGTCGGTGAAAACGCTTTGCACCGCGAGGATTTTCCCGCTTAGATCGCGCAACTTCTCGTTGATTTCCTTGACGCGCGGGGCGGCGCTCTGACTGGCCTGGTCGAAGGACAATTTCACCGCTTGATATTCGGCCGCGTTCTCGACGTCCTTCTGCGAAGCAGCGGACTGCGAACGCGCGGTTTTGAGGAACGTGGAGTAGCGATTTTTCCATTCCTGCTGGAAGTTTTTCCAAGGGCGCTGTCCGAAGTCTTCGTCCCACAATGCCCAGAACAACGTGGCCATAAGCAGGATTACCGCCACGACGTAGTGCGGCGCCAGGGATTTACTTACGATCGGATCGTCGTCGGGAATGGGCTTATCGGGCACCAGTTCCTCCTGGGCGGGATTTCCTTGTTAGGCCCGGATTGCAGCTAGACTCCAAAGACCACACTCGTGCCTGTCGAGGGCATGATGAGCTTCTGCGGCATCTCGCGTTGGACAGCCATCAACGTGCGGAAGCCGGTGCAGTGCATGGGAATCAGGTAATCCGCGTCGATTTCCTTCAAGGCCCCCACGGTCTTGTCGATGATGTCATCAGGATACGGAGCCAAGTGCCACCCGCCAACTACGGCGTGCACCTTCTCAACCCCCGTGGACTTCTGGAGTTGGCGAACAGAGTTGATGATGCCCGCGTGGCCGCACGATGAGATAACAACCAGGCCTCGATCCTTCACCTTGTAAGCGGTCGCGTGTTCGCCCCAGAAGATGTCTTTCACCAAATCTCCCGGCTTGGCTTCAACCTTGACTGTGCCGGGAGGAAAGTGGAAGGTCGCATCACAACCGGAGCCGGTTGCGCCCGCTTCGAGTCGAGGGGCTGGAGGGGATATCTCGAAATCGGTAATCCGGGCGATGTGACCCGAAGTCATCGCATGGCCCGCCACGGTGGTCGGCTGCTCCGCGAGCGCGACCTTCAACCCTCGCGCTTCGAGGGCATCCTGCCTGAGCTCACCGTAGTCGAGGTTTTTTCCGTCCGGCTGCACGACCCAGCGATGACAGAACGTGTCACGCCCACCAGCATAGAGGGTGAGCCCCGGTTTGCCGTGTCCCTGGAGGCTCGTCGCCAAGTCGAGCAGACCTCCGTAATGGTCCACGTGACCGTGGCTGATGATCAGGGCATCGGCCTTGGCAGGGTCCACTCGCAATCCCTGGTAGTTGTTTGTGAGGGTGTGAGGCGTGAGCGCGAAGTCCAGCAGGATCTGCTTTTCCTCTGCTCCTCGGAAGGACTGCAGATGAAAGGCCAGCCCATGCTCAGAGAGCAGCGCGACGTCCGAGCCATAAGGGAAGGGCAAATTATTTCGTGTGACGTTGACGTTGCCAAATCTCCCACCCTTGGCGAAGATGTCATAAATGTTGTCGACCAGGTTGGTTATGACCAGCCGGTCTACCGTAGGGATTTCCTTGGGCGCGGCCAAGAGGCTCCGAAAGCGACCTGTGCCACCCAGCAAGATCGTCCCGCCTGTGATTGCTCCCACCTTCATGAATTCACGCCGGTGCATGATGGTCTCCTGCATCTCCACCTAGACGTTGAACCAAGGCGTGATCCAGACATATTTGATGTGGAACATCAGGCGCAGAGCCATCTTGAGGGGCAAAGCGATCATGGTGAGAAAGAAGACCATCAGGATGGAATATTGCAGCAAGCTCTTGCGCTGATAATTCTTGGCGTTGTAGCGGCGATACAGCGCGTGCACGATAAAGCCGCCGATGGCGAAGAAGCCACCGACGACCGCCGCACCGAAGATGGCTTTGCCCAGGTTGGACGTAATGCCGAAAAGGTCCGGCAAATCGCGGTTGACCTCATAGATTTGGCGGTTGTGATCCCAAGTTTGCCCGGGCCAGAACCATTGCCAGCCCGGACCGCGGATAAACGTGCCGATGGTGATCATCGAGACCCATAGAACGATGAAGCCGAAGAGAAACGTGCCAATCTCGAATTTGCGCTGCTTCCAGGTGTAGTAGCCGGCGCCGAGGGGATTGGTGTCTATATAAGGTATGACCATCAGGCCGAAGATGATGAGCGTAGGCATGACCACGCCGGCAATCCACGGGTCGAAGTAGACGAGCATTTCCTGGAGGCCGAGGAAATACCACGGAGCCTTCGCCGGGTTCATGGTGAGGTTGGGATTGGCGGGCTCTTCGAGCGGCGCATTTAACGTGATGGACCAGACCATCAGAATGATGGTGACGATGATGGCAGCGAGAAATTCGATACGGAGAAGGAAGGGCCAGACGTGGACTTCTTTTTGCCAGCCGGGCTTGAAGGGCCAGGCTTTGCGGTGGTGGGTCTTGGCTAAAGCGGCGTCGCCTTCGAGTTGCTCGATGAGCAAGTCGTTGGCGTGGGCCTGTCGCCAAGCGAGAAAGATGTAGAAGGCCAGCAGGGGAATGAGCGCGATGATCGGCACATTATCCGGCGCGGACATGATTTCCCAAAGTTGGCGCCAATCCATGGTTATTTCCTTGGCTCCTTGATCTCGGATTCGAGGATCACGGAATTCGGGCCGGAAATTCCTCCGTCCTTACGCACACGCCAGAAGTGCACCATCATGAAGATCAAAGCGATGATGGGAATTCCGATGCAATGCCAGATGTAGGAGCGGAGAAGCGCGTTGGCATCCACGATCGAGCCGCCCAAAAGACCGAAGCGAACGTCATTGTAGGGAGTCATCCCCATTTGCGCACCGAACGGACCTTCGTGGCCGAGAAGGGGCGTGGCGCGCGCCATGTTGGTTCCCACGGTTACGGCCCAGAAGCCGAGTTGATCGTCGGGGAGCAGATACCCGGTAAAGGAAAGCAGCAGGGTCAACACCAAAAGGATTACGCCCACGTTCCAATTGAACTCGCGCGGCTTCTTGTAGGAGCCGGTGAGGAAAACGCGAAACATGTGCAGCTCGACGGCGATGACCATGAGGTGCGCGGCCCAGCGATGCATGTTGCGGAGCAGCTTGCCGAAGGGCACGTCGTGCTCGAGGTAGAGGACGTCGCGGAAAGCCTGCACTTTGCTGGGGTGGTAGTAAAACATCAGGAGGACGCCGGTGAAGGTGAGCACGAGGAACAAATAGAAGGTGATGCCGCCCATCCCCCACGTGAAACTGTAGCGTACGGCATCGCGATTGATCTTGGCGGGGTGTAGATGCAAAAAAACGTTGGAGAGGACGCCGAGAGCGCGATTGCGCGGGGTGTCGTCGTGCTTGTGGCGGAAGATAGAGGTGTAGAGCTGGGTTTTGGTGGGATTCTTTAGGCCTTCGACTTGTTCCTTTGCTTTCGCGGGGACATCGCTCTTGAGAGAGTGGATGGCATCCTTGACGCCCGCCACAATCCGCGCCATCAGACCGCTCGTTTTTTTCTCCTCAGGCATTCGTCACTCCCAGAGTTAGAGAAAAGCGCCCGCGACGGTCCGCGGCCGCTACAGGTGCATGGACATTTGGTCGTCGATAGGGCATGCGGTTACACCTGTAGGAACGAGCCCGGGTCGCTGAAATGACTTGGCTGGCCTTTGGGCCACTGATAGAGGCGGGAGGTGTCGACGACGATTTGGCCGTCGGGCGCAAGCGTCACGTGAGCGCGATCCATGGGGCGCGGTGCGGGGCCTTCGAAGTTGACGCCTTCGCTGTCGTAGCCGCTGCCGTGACACGGGCACTTGAATTTATTTTCGCTGGCTTTCCAGTCGGGCGTGCAGCCGAGGTGCGTGCAGCGCGCGTAGATGACGAAAACGCGGTCGGGAGTGCGGTCAACCCAGATGCGATATTTTTGCTGCCACTTGGTGTCGACGCCTAGCGCGTAATCGGAGGGATAGCCGATCTTGAATACGGTGGGAGGTTCGAAGAGAGTGCGCGGCAGAAAAAACCGGAGGAAGGCGATAAACCAGGCGCCCAGGAAACCTGTAACCGCACACCATACTAAACGCCGCCGGCGATTGTTGACCTTGTCGTCCTGCGGACCGACGGTTGCCAAACCGGCGGCCGCGGCAGCTTTCGAGGTGCCCACGGCCGGCGTGCCCACATACTTGGTTGCATCATCGGCACTGGCCGATGTCTTCGCCGCATCCGGTTTCGGTTTGTCCGATAGGGTGTCCGGGCCCGCCATCCGATACCTCCTGGGAAGTGATCCTCGAAATTGCTTATGCGGCCGAAGAAAATGCCGCGCATTTCCTCCCGTGAATGGAGCAGAAAATTTTCGTCGCAGATCGAACTGGAGCAAGTGCGCAGAGAGAATCAGCGAGGCTGGGATCGGAGCAGCGCTCTACGCCTACTAGCACGCCGGGCCCGCCGAGTTGGGAGAAGTCTGAAGCGAAACATCGCGAGGCCCCTACCATTCCACTGGACCCCCCAGGAAACGAGCCGGATGTTACTCAAAATGGAAAAGGACGTCAATGCGTGTCTGCGCGGCGTAATTTTGGAGGCGGAAGTGGAGTCGACGGTGCGACGTGCTTGACGGTTCAGTTGCAGGAAGTCTTGCGACCCTAAAAGCGGCAGCAAGTCTGCCGCACTCCACAAAAAGAAGAAGGCGCTTGCGCCCGGAATAAGCTGTGGTAGACTCGCGACGTTTACAGCCCCCCTCTTCCGAATCCAGGGATGTACGCGCTGCCGCAGTGAGGAGGGCCGAGATTTTCCTTCGGGAGGTCGCGCTACATGGGCCTCGTTTTACTCGTGGTCATCTGGCTGATTACGTTCATCAGCACCTACTTCTTTATTGCCAAGACATGGTGGTTGCCAACCGGAGCGTCTGCTGCGGCTGCGGGCATCGACCATCATTTCGCCACCACATACCTGGTGATGGGCATTGTTTTCGTGGCGGCGCAAGTGGCGCTGGGATATTTCGCGTGGAAGTATCGTGATCGCCCCACTGCGCCGCCGGCGCGCTACGTGCACGGCAACAACATGCTGGAAATTGTGTGGACGGTGCTCACTGCTATCCTGTTTATCGGGCTGAATCTGATGAGCAGCTCGATCTGGGCGTCGGAACGGTTCCGGCCAGCGGAGCCCGGCGCGACGCAGGTCGAAGTAACTGGGATGCAGTTCCAATGGTACTTTCGCTATCCAGGTGCTGATGGCAAATTTGGCGCGACCAAGCCGGAGTTGATCGACGCGTCCGCGGGCGGAGAGAGCGCTCTCGGTCTCGACACTACGGACCCCGCTTCCAAAGACGACGTGGTGACGGGAACCATGGTGGTCCCGGTGAATCGCGAAGTGGAAATGATTTTGCGGGCGCAAGACGTCATCCATAGCTTCTTCATTCCGAACATGCGCTTCAAGCAGGACGCGGTGCCGGGCCTGGCGATTCATATGCATTTCACGCCTATTACGATTGGGGATTACGAGGTCACCTGCGCGGAGCTTTGCGGACTCGGTCATTACAAGATGCACGGCATGCTAAGAGTCGTCAGCCAGGAGGAGTTCGATAAATGGCTGGCGGCGCGGGAGGCGGAGAAACAATAATGGCTACCCGGGAATTCGCAGCCCACCAAGCACACGCACACGCGGCACCGCAAGGTTTCATCCGGAAGTGGGTTTTCAGTCTCGATCATAAAGTCATCGGCCTTCAGTATTATTTCCTGGCGCTGACCGCGGTGCTCGTCGGCATGTTTTTGTCACTGCTGATGCGCATCCATCTGATTTGGCCGAACATTACTTTGCCGCTGCTCGGCGACATCAAGCCGGAAACGTATTTGACCCTCGTGACCATGCACGGCACGATTATGGTGTTTTTCGTTTTGACCACCGCGCCGCAAGGAGGCTTCGGCAATTATTTTCTGCCCATTCAAATCGGCGCCGCGGACATGGCTTTCCCGGTGCTGAACATGCTGTCCTTTTGGGTTACGGCTTTGGCCTTTATCGTCATGCTCGGGGCGTTCTTCGTGACCGGCGGAGCGCCGCTCCATGGCTGGACTGGCTATCCACCGTTGAGCGCGGTGCCGACGGCGGGGCCCGGGGAAGGTCCCGGCGCGGACATGTGGGTGATCAGCATCGCGCTTTTCTGCATCGGCGCGTTGATGAGCGCACTGAATTTCATCACCACCACGCTGGATATGCGCGCGAAGGGCATGTCGATGATGCGCATGCCGCTGACGTGCTGGGCGTGGTTTATCACAGCGATCCTGGGACTGCTGGCCTTCGGCGTGCTTTTTTCCGCCGGCCTCCTGCTTCTGTTGGATCGCAACGCGGGCACGAGTTTCTACGTGCCGCTGACCGTGTTTAGCGGGCAAATTGTCGCGCACAAGGGCGGATCGCCGCTCTTGTGGCAGCACTTGTTCTGGTTCTTTGGCCATCCCGAAGTTTACATTGCGATTCTGCCGGCGATGGGATTGTGCTCGCAGTTGGTGTCGGTGTTTTCGCGGAAACCGATCTTTGGATACAAGGCGATGGTCTACGCCATGCTGTCCATCGGGTTGCTGGGCTTTATGGTCTGGGGCCATCACATGTTCATGAGCGGCATGAGCCCGTATTCGGCTTTCGCTTTTTCGATTATGACCATGGCGATCGGAGTGCCTTCCGCGATCAAGACGTTCAACTGGCTGGGGACGTTGTGGGGTGGGCGGATTCGATTGGCGTCGCCAATGTTGTTCGCCATCGGCTTTGTGTCTTTGTTTGTGTCGGGCGGCATCAGCGGGCCGTTCCTGGCGCAACCGACACTGGATATTCCGCTGCACGATACGGCGTTTGTGACCGGACACTTCCACTTGATCATGGGCGTTGCGTCGATCTTCGGGATTTTTGCGGCGACCTATTACTGGTTCCCGAAAATGTTTGGGCGCATGATGAACGAGAGTTTGGCGCGCTGGCATTTTTGGCTGACGTTCGTGGGCACCTATTGCATCTTTATGCCGATGCACTATGCGGGTATGGCAGGCCAGCCGCGTAGGTACTCTCAATTCACGGAGCTGCATTATTTGGAGAAGCTGATCCCGCTGAATACGTTCATCACCTTTGCCGCGTTCGTCACCATCTCCGCGCAGCTCATCTTCGTCTTCAATCTGTTCTGGAGCATGAAGGCCGGGAAGAAAGCCAGCGACAATCCGTGGGAAGCCACGACGTTGGAGTGGACCACGGCCACGCCGCCTCCGCATGACAATTTCGGCGGGCACACGCCGGTCGTGTACAACGGCCCATACGAGTACGGCGTGCCGGGCGCTCCCCGGGATTTCGTGATGCAGAACGATCCCGCAACTGTGGCCGCGCACTAGACACCTATGGCCACTTACACGCCAGCCGCTTCGCTTGACGATCCCCGAACTTCCGCGGGAGGAAATGGTGTTCTGCCGCCACATCGTTACGATGGCGACGATTCGGGTTCGCACTTCTTCGATGTGCGGTTGCGGCGAGCCCGCTTGGGACTAGTCGTTGGCTTGACTGGAATCGCGATGATTTTTGTTTCTTTTTCTAGCGCCTACGTCGTCCGACAGGGCCTACCGACGCTTGATCCGCGTACCAACGCCCTGCTTCACGATTGGTTCCCCGTGCCATTGCCCCGGTTATTGCTGATTAACACCGCCGTATTGTTGATCAGCGGCTTCACCATGGAACTCGCACGGCGGCAGGCGGCTCGCAAGGCGCTTGCGCAGTTCTCGTCCATTCCCGGCGTGGTTGTAGACGGCAAGGACGAAATCTCCTGGCTGGCGTTGACGGTGGTCTTGGGTTTGAGCTTTTTGGCTGGCCAATGGATGGTTTGGCGCGAACTGGCCGCTAGCGGTTTCTACGTAGCCAGCAGCCCCAGCAGTTCTTTCGTCTATTTATTGACCGGCATGCATGGCGTCCACCTCTTCGGTGGTGTTGTGGCGCTGCTGACCGCAGGCGTTGCTTCCCTGTGGCGTTGGCGCATTGATTCACAAGCGATTGCGGTCGACGTAACGGGCTGGTATTGGCATTTTATGACCGTGCTGTGGATTTACATTTTATGCTTGCTGGAGTTTGTGCACTGACGCCACCCGAAGGAGGAGACTAGGCCAATGGCTGATGCGACGCTGCTGCACGAGGCGCCAGCGGTTTACGAACCGTCGTTGTTTGGAACCTACTCCAAGAAAATTGGGATGTGGCTCTTCCTGCTTTCGGACTCACTGACGTTTGGGGCTTTACTGTACGCATACAGCTACGGGCGAATTTCGACTCCGAACTGGCCGACGCCGTTCCATTCCGAGAGCATTGTGAACGCCACGATCATGACCGCGTTCTTGCTGACGAGTTCGCTGACCATGGTGCTGGCGGTGCGCGCGGCAGTGCAAGGCGACGCCAAAGCCCAGCGGTTGTGGCTGCTGGCCACCATGGCGTGCGGCCTCGGTTTCGTAATCCTCCACGGTCGCGAATGGAGCAAGCTGATCTCCGAAGGGCTGACCCTGCCTGTGTTTCCGAAGATGCCGGGAAGCGAAACCACCGGTGAGTTTGCAAATGTGGCCAAGACCGTGCCGCAATTCCCTGCAACGTTCTTCGGTCTCACCGGCATGCACATGCTGCACGTCACTTTGGGGGTCGTTTATCTCGGCGTAGTCGCGCTGCGGCGCAAGTTCATTCCCATTTTGCTGGTCTTGTGGTTGGCTGCATGGTTGGGTACGCCCGCATACAGCCCGTTCCACTACGGAGCGCATGTTTTGCTGCTGGCTGCCATTGTTTGTTCCATCGTCCTCTGGTTGAAGCCAAAGGTTTACGACGCTTCGGACGTTGAGGTAGCGGGTTTATACTGGCATTTCGTGGACCTGGTGTGGATGTTCATTTTTCCGTTGGTGTATTTGATGTCGGCTAAGATTCTCTAGGAGCTGAAGAGATGGAAGCCTTTCAGCAGGCCATCGCCGAGCGCGTCGCAGAACAGCACCGGCATCACGGAAAGTCGCAGTTCTTCTGGGTTTGGGCCGCACTGCTGGTGATGACGGCCATCGAAGTCTATTTGACGTACCAAAATATGCAGCCGGTGCGGATGCTCACGATTTTGATGGGCTTGTCGCTGGTGAAGGCGGCGCTCATCATCGGCTATTTCATGCACATGAAGTATGAAATCTCGCGCATGAAGTGGTTGACCATGTGCTCTCTGGTCGCCTGCTTGGCTTTGATGATGATCTTCTTCCCGGATGCTCTTCGCATCATTTCGCTGGGAGTGAAATGAAGGTGCGCGCCCTCATCCTTGCCGCTTTTCTTTTGCTATGGGCCGCGCCTGCTTTCAGCCAGGCTTGTTCCATGTGTTACAGCACAGCTAAGGCGACGTCTAAGGACGGGCAGCGAGCCATCAGTAAAGGGGTAATTGTTCTATTGCTCCCGCCACTCAGTTTCATGACACTCGGCGTGTGGGCAGCATTTCGATACGGAAAGAAGCGCGATTTGGAGCAGGCTCAAGCGACTGTGTTGAACAGTTGCCTAGACTGTTAGTAGGTACGTTAGCGGCCGAATCCGCCGGCTTCTTCCGACTTGGATCGATCCAATCGCACGATACTCACATCTGCGGAAGCCACTTGTCTCGTAGGCGCGTTTTGGCGGCAATGCGCGGTTAAATTCAGGTCCAGCGCAGCGTGGTGAGCGAGTCTGTTGTCAGGGCTATTTTGGTGATTTGGCCTGCACACGCAACGGTCACCTCCTTGGCGTCGCCTGGGTTTGTCAGCACCAGCACGAGCGAGCCGTCGGAGCTTTTTGCGGCGGTGTGATATACGCGCGAAGTCGCAGCGGTATTGGGGGTTGCTGTCACGGTTGAGGATGATGGCGGCTGGCCGATTAGTGCAGCGTTCACGGCGGGAAGATCGCCGTTGGCGTCGTGTGACGCGACAATCACCGCGCCGCGGCGAAACGCGCGGGCATGGTGCGCCAGCGCCCAATACAATCCGCTCTGCGTGATTTCTTTCGTCTGCGAATGAATCTGCACGAGGCCGCCGCAATCGAAGGGGCCGATGTTGGGCCGGCCGCGCTCGTCGAGAGCGAAATTCCACATGGTGATGCTTTGCGGGCCGTTGGCCAGAATGCCGGCGAACGTGGCGCCCCACTTGCTCCAGTTCGTCAGATAATCGGGGAACTTGTAGTCGTCGCCGCCTTCGGTCCAATGCATTTCGACGTCGGGAAATTTTTGTTTCACGTTAAGCATCATTTCCGGGCTGCCGACGTAGCCGTGCCAAGCCACGGTGTTGACATATTTCTTGAAATGGGGTCTCGAGAGTTGATCGAGTGCGCGGCCGAACAAATTGTAATTATGATCGAGAGTCCAAATCTTCGTGCCGCTGGATTCGAGCAGCGGGCCCAGCGTCGCCACCAGGTGCTCCTCGTCTTCTTCCGGCCAAGGGCACGCCGGCATTCTTCCGCCCTGATCCGCGTCGATCTCGTTTTGCGTCGTCACTGCGCGCACTGAGACGCCTGCCGCGGCGTAGGCCTCCACAAATTTCTGAAAGTAGTGCGCGTAGGTGGGAATATTTTCCGGGCGAATGTTTCCGCCCAGCATGGAGTTGCTGTACTTCATCCATCCCGGAGGACTCCACGGCGAGGCGAACAGAAACAGGTCGGGATTGGCGGAGAGCGCCGCGCGCAAAGTCGGCAAAATGTAATCACGATCATGATCGACGCTGAAGCGTTTTAACTCTGGATCCGCGGCGCCGTCGTCGTAGCTGTATGCCGCGGTGCTGTAATCGCTCGCGCCGATGGGTATGCGCCCCATGCTGAGAGCATGTCGATCCTGGGCGAACATCGTGTGCAGGAGGTTCGCGCGATCGTTATCGCTGAGGCGCGAAAGGGTGAAGCACGCAGCATCGGTAAAGGCCGCGCCAAACCCCAGGATGGACTGCGCCGTTTTCGTCGGGTCCACGGTTATATCCGCCGTCGGCGCTTTTTTCGCAATTTTCGTCCAGGCTATCTCCGTTCCAGGTGCAAGCCGCTTTCCGCTCTTGTCGGTAACTTCTGTCTGCGCGGGCTTGCCGGGAGCCTGCGCCTGATTCGCCGCGACGTTTGCATTTACGGGCACGCCCAATGCTGAGGCCGCCGCCGCACCGACTCCCAGCCCCGCATACTTCAAAACTTCTCGCCGTGTGGTCACGCTCGGCTCCCGGTAATCTGTAATCAATCCTGGGTACTGCACTGAAATCGATTTGTTTCGGTGGACAGCATACTTCAAAAACGTTATTCCGAAATGCAAATCTGCGCGGCGTGCACTTCGGCGACGTCCCTGCACTTTTCAGCAGTACGCGTAGATCATTTTTTATTTTGCAGGGCGTTCACTCTTTGCTAGAGCTACCGAACGGACGTGTATCCTGGTCCGTTTTGCTTCCGCTGCTTTGACACGCTAAGGTCGATGCACTACCTTACAACCCGTCCTAACAGCCTGGACTAGCCGCCAGGGTGGAAAGTGGTGATATGAGTCGAAAAGCCGTAGAAGCTGTGACGTTGCCCCTTATCGAGCATGCTATTTCCTCGCGGCCGGACGCGCGGTTGGGCTCTCATCTATTTCCGGCCGGACAACTCGTTCCGTTCATACTCGTCACGGTCCTGTTCTTTCTCTGGGGCATTCCCAACAATCTCAATGATGTCCTCATACGCCATTTCATGAAGTCGTTTGCCATCACGCGATTCCAGGCCGGCCTCGTGCAATCCGCTTTCTACATGGGATACTTTTTGCTGGCCATGCCGGCCGCGCTTCTGATGCGCCGTGCCGGATACAAATCAGGTTTTGTAATCGGCTTGTTTCTTTTTGGCGTGGGTGCATTCTTATTTTGGCCTGCGGCATTGGCCGGTAGTTATGGCTTTTTTCTTTTAGCGCTGTTCGTAATCGCCAGCGGCTTGTCATTTCTGGAGACCGCGTCCAATCCCTTCATCGCGCAGCTAGGTGATCCAAATAGTTCGGAGCGGCGTTTGAATTTCGCCCAGGCGTTCAATCCGTTGGGAGCCATTACCGGCGCCTTGATGGGCACGGTCTTCATCTTTTCGGGCGTGGAGCTCACGCCCCGGGAAATCGCTGTTCAGCAGGCGCGTCATACCTACGAAGCGTACCTTCGTTCGGAAACCCTTCGCGTCGTGAAACCCTATCTCGTCATCGGGGCCATCGCCCTGATTTGGGCTTTGCTGATTTTGCGCACCAAGTTTCCCTCCATCCAAAGCGAGCACGAGAACGAGTCAGGCGACCGCGGGCATGTTCGCGATCTGTTCCAATATCCCCATTTCCTTTTCGCCGTTGTCGCGCAATTTTTCTACGTCGGCGCGCAGGTGGGGACGTGGAGTTACTTCATTACTTACGTTCAGGACTATGCGCACCAGTCCGAAAAGGTCGCCGGCTATTTCCTGACTGGCACGCTGATCGCCTTTGGCGTGGGCCGCTTCGCCTCTGCATGGCTGATGCGCTATGTCAATCCAGGCAAACTGATGGGCGGCTATTGCATCGCCAACATTGTTCTTGTGTCGATCGCGGTGGTGATGCCCGGCTGGATCGGACTCTGGTGCGTCTTTCTGACCAGCTTTTTCATGTCCCTGATGTTTCCAACTATCTTTGCTCTCGGACTGAAAGGTCTCGGCCCAAACACGAAACTGGGTGGCTCTCTTCTTGTGATGGCCATCGTCGGTGGAGCCGTCTTGACGCCAGTGATGGGCTACATTTCGGAGAGAACCCATAGCCTTGCGTTGGCCTACTCCGTACCTTTACTCGCGTACTTAATCATCGCGCTCTACTCGTTTTGGGGCTCGCAGCAACGAAACGCGAACCCTAGTGTGGGCTAGCCTCTCAGGCGACCGGAGGATTCGTGCAAATGCCGGTACTTCGACGCGGTCATTTCTTGCGATCCTGGCCAGCCTTGATGGCCCTAATCGTCGCGGCGATTTCTTTCGCCGGGCAAACATCGCCGCGGACTGCGCCCACCGGTTCTCAGGACGCTCCGACGATTGACGAAATCTGGCAACATGCCAGCGCGAAATACGATTCCGAGCGCGATGCGCTTCTCAAGCAAGTGCACCGCGGCGCGAATGATGGACCTTACCGCGCCGATTGGCAATCCCTGCAGAAATACCAGGTCCCCGATTGGTATAAGGACGCAAAGTTCGGGATCTTCATACACTGGGGAGTCTATTCCGTTCCAGCGTTTGGCAGCGAATGGTATCCGCGCAATATGTACCGTCCGGGTTCGGACGAATACAAGCATCACGTCAGCACGTATGGACCGCTCACGAAGTTTGGCTACAAGGACTTCATTCCCATGTTCCGCGCGGAGCGTTTCGATCCCGCAGCGTGGGCGCGCCTTTTCAAGGAAGCTGGAGCGAAGTACGTTGTTCCCGTATTTGAGCACCACGACGGATTTGCCATGTACGATAGCGAGCTCTCAGACTGGACTGCAGCAAAAATGGGACCGCGGCGAGATGTGCATGGAGAATTGGCCAAAGCCATTCGCGCCGAGGGACTCCATTTGGGCGCTTCCTCTCACCGCGTTGAGCATAACTTTTTCCTCGATGGCGGCCGCCAGATCGACTCGGACGTAAATGATCCGCGGTTCGCCGCCTTCTACGGTCCGGCGCACACCTGGATGGAAAGCAAGCAATCGCTTCTGACCGATTGGACCTACGTCAGCAGTGCTTACTTGGATGACTGGTTGGCCCGCGACGCGGAAATCGTAAGGAAATACAAGCCCGATCTTTTTTACTTTGATTGGTGGATCGGCCAGCCTTCTGTTCGCCAGCACCTAATGGACTTCGCTGCCTTTTACTACAACGATGCTGCGGCGCGCGGGTTGGTAAGCGTCATCAATTACAAGAGTGACGCCATGGAACAGCACTCCGCTGTTCTCGACGTGGAGCGTGGCCAATTGAACGAGATTCGCCCGCTCTACTGGCAAACAGACACTTCCATCAGCAACAAATCCTGGGGATTCATTGAGCACGACAGCTTCAAGCCGCCTCAAACAATCGTGCACCAATTGATCGACATCGTGAGCAAGAACGGGAATCTGCTCGTCAATATTGGGCCGCGCTCGGACGGGACGATTCCGGAGGAGGTGCAAAGTGTCCTTCGTGAAATTGGTTCTTGGCTGAAGATCAACGGCGAGGGCATTTACGGCACGCGCCCGTGGAAGATTTATGGCGAAGGTCCAACGAAAGTCGTGGAAGGCGCATTTCACGATACCGACGCCCAGCCTTTTACCGCACGTGATTTTCGGTTCACCGCGAAGAATGGTGCGCTCTATGCATTTGAGCTGGGTTGGCCGTCCGACGGGGAAGCGGTAATTAGGTCTCTCGTTGCCGATCAGATCGAAGGGCGAAAAATTTCGGCGGTTTCGCTGCTGGGGTCAGCCTCTCCGCTAAGCTTCGACTCGCAAGCGGATGGTCTGCACATTCGTATTCCGGTTCAGCCACCCGGAAAATATGCCTACTGCTTCCGAATCACATTCGCGCCTACGCCCCATGATCGAGTGACTCATGAAAGGCGCGTGATCCCGGGGAATGCATCAAATCCGGAATCAAAGCTCAAGATTTGATCGACGTCTTGAGCTTCCATGACGGCTAAGTGTAAAGCGTCCCGTGCGGACATCTTAGGATGGCCCATCACTATTTCCTTCGCGCGCTCCACAGCGATCTGATCAACAGGAAAAACTTGGTCGACAATTCCGAGCAGAGCGTCAAATGCCGGCTGGATCGCGTCGCGGCGATTTATGGCGACATAGCTATGAAGAATCTCTTGAAGGACCTCAGCGTTGGTAACCAGACGTTGCCGATCGCTGATGAGTTTCTCCAGCAGGCGTTGCGCGTCGGCTTTGTGGGGATGGGGTACGCCGACCAGGTACATCGGCACATTTGAGTCAACAAAAATCACAAGCCGGAACCAGGGCTGTACCCGTTCTCGATTTCGGCAAGCATGGAGTCAATGTCGCCGGCCGGAAAGTCGTGACGTACAGCTGCCCGGACAACGCGCAACTTCTTGCCGGCGTCACTCGATGGCTCTCGCCGCCGTGCCAGTGCCAATGCCTGCCGAACCCACTCGGCAATAGACATATGACGCGAGCGAGCGACACGCTGGATTTCCCGGTATTCAGGATCGCGCAGGATTACTTGAAGCCTCTTAGCCATATGATGAGTCTACATGACTCATAGACATGAGTCAATGATTCTAATTATCTTCCGAACTTTTGTTTCGCGCGGTGCTGCCATCCGTGTTTCATTTTAACGCCGGACCGTATGCTTGAACGCTGTGCCAGTCCGTTACTTTCTTGTAGGAGTTGCCGCAGGCTGCGGGGGGAGCACGCCAGGAGGTGCGCTTGTCAGGGCTGACTTCACGGCCGGTGAAATCTTATCCGCATTGGCCAGCAACACACTGACCTGCCAAATCTGTGTGTCATTCAGCGCTCCCTTGAACCCGGGCATGCCCGTGAGACGAATCCCATTCTTGGCTTTCCAGTATGTTTCCCACGCAGGATCGTCGGTTACCCCGGTTCCATGGAAAAGCTCCGGGGGTTTGGGGAACATCCCCTGTCCGATCGCGCTTTGCGATTGCCCAGGCAACCCGTGGCAGACCGCGCAGTTCTGCTTGTACACATCAGCTCCAGCCAGATACGTCTCCTCGGTGAGAGGAACCGGTGCCGGATCGGTGTGCGGATCTTTGCCGATTCGAGCGTTCAATGCGCTGTGGGCGAGCTTCTTCTCAAACAGCAGTGGGGGGTCTGCCACTGCGACTGGCGCCCATCCCTTCGTGAAGTAGAACCACGCGCCTGCAGCCACTAACAAGATCCCAATCAATATTCCGATCACCAAGGCTCTGAGCATGACTCTTGTATTCTCCCCTTCCGTTTGCCGAGCGGCCTGCCGTTACGTCCTGATGCTCATTTACTTGAAGAGATAAGTGCGCGAAACTGCGATAGTGTACTTTCCGGCAAGCATTTCTGCACGCTGATTTGTGCACCGCAAGCTCAGGAAATGTAACCTTGGCGTTCGTAACCTTTTGTGTCTGTAAGCCGTCCTATTGTAGGAATGGGCAGGGTTTTCCGATAGGCTTTGGCCGGTCACTTAGAGCCGCCTGGCGTCCCCCCGATTGTCTTGCCAGTGGCACACTTGCTCGCACAAGCATGCGACACACAGGAGCGTAGGAATGGGCCATTTGAGCACTAAAATAGCCCCAACACCGCCGGGCGAACCGGCCCTCTCCAAGACGGGACCGACCGGCCATCGTTGGCTGTGGATCGTCGCTCTGGTCGTGGTTATCGCGCTCGGCTATTGGTACTTCCGCGGACCGCGCGCCAGCACCGAAGCGCAGGCGCCCGCGACGCCAGGCGGATCCGGCAAGGGTCAAGGCCGCCAGGGAGGCAGCGCAGGCGGTTTCGTAGTTCCCGTCGTCGTTGCCAGCGCCCAGCGCGGAGATCTTCCCGTGTACTTCAACGGCTTGGGGACGGTCACCGCGTTTAATACCGTGACGGTGCACAGCCGCGTCGACGGGCAAATCACCAAGATCAATTTCCAGGAAGGTCAATTCGTCCACCAGGGCGAGGACCTCCTCGATATCGATTCGCGCCCGTTCCAAGTCCAGCTTGAGCAGGCCGAAGGACAGCTCGCCAAAGATCAAGCGCAGCTTCGTGACGTGCAGGTGAACTACGAACGCTTCCAATTGCTATTCAAAGAAGGCGTTATCCCCAAACAGCAGCTTGATACCCAGGGTTCGCAGGTGGGTCAGTTCGAGGGTTCCATCAAGGCCGATCAAGGCACCATCGACAGCGCCAAGCTTCAAATCGTTTATTCACACGTGACCGCACCCATCAGCGGGCGCATTGGTTTGCGCTTGGTCGACATCGGAAATATCGTGCATGCCAGCGATGTGAATGGACTGCTGGTGATCACCCAGCTGCAACCGATCGCCGTGATCTTTGCGCTGCCTCAGGACCAGCTTCCCCAGGTGGCGACCAAGCTGCGCAACGGTCAGCAATTGATTGTCGATGCGTATGATCGCGACGACACCGCCAAAATCGAATCGGGAAAGCTGCTGACCATTGACAACCAGATCGACACCAGCACTGGCACTTACAAATTGAAAGCCGTCTTCAACAACGATCGAAACCTCTTATTCGCGAATCAATTTGTTAACGTTCATCTGCTTGCAGACGTAAAGAAGGATCTGATCATCGTGCCCGCGCCGGCAATCCAGCGTGGGCCACAGGGCACCTACGTTTATGTGGTTGCGGCTGACAACACCGTTAAGATCCGGCCCGTGACGGTCGCACAATCCACAGCAGACAGCGTCGGCCTGAGCGTTGGATTGAATGCCGGCGATGTCGTGGTCGTCGATGGACAGGACAAACTGCAAGACGGCAGCAAGGTCAGTCCTACCACCGCGCCTGCGACTACGTCGAACGCGCCGAACGCTAGCGGGGCGCCTCAAGCCACGCCGCCGCAGCCCGCTAGCCCGCAGCAGAGCGCACCGGGCGCGCGTCGCCGCACGGAAGCTCCACAGCAAGGCCACTCCGCAGGGAAGCCACAATGAGTCCATCCCGGCCGTTCATTTTGCGGCCAGTTGCCACCACCTTAATGATGGTGGGAATTTTGCTGGTGGGTTTTGTCGCCTACCGTCAGTTGCCCGTATCCGCGTTGCCGCAAGTCGATTATCCGACTATCCAGGTGCAAACGTTTTATCCCGGTGCCAGTCCGGACGTTATGGCCTCTTCGGTCACCGCGCCGCTCGAGCGGCAATTTGGCCAAGTGCCGGGACTCAATCAAATGACTTCGACGAGCTCGTACGGCAGCTCGATCATCACCCTGCAGTTCGCTCTTGATCTCAACATCGACGTTGCCGAGCAGGAAGTTCAAGCCTCCATCAACGGCGCCTCCAACCTCTTGCCGCAAGGGCTGCCCAACCCCCCGATCTATAGCAAGATCAATCCGGCCGACTCTCCGATCCTGACTTTGGCGATTACTTCCAAATCGTTGCCCCTGTCCAAAGTCGAAGACCTCACGGATACGACGCTGGCGCAAAAAATTTCGCAGCTCACCGGTGTCGGGCTCGTTAGCATCAGCGGCGGCCAGCGCCCCGCCGTGCGCATCCAGGCCAATCCCACCGCGTTGGCCTCCTACGGACTAAGTCTCGAAGATCTTCGCACCGCGCTGACTCAGGCGAACGTGGATCAAGCAAAAGGAACTTTCGACGGTCCGCATCAGGCCTATACCATCGGCGCCAACGACCAGTTGATTTCGAGTGATAGCTACAAGCCGCTGATTATCGCCTATCGTAATGGAGCGCCGGTCCGCCTCACCGACGTTGCCACCGTGCTCCAGGGTGTGGAGAACGTGCAGCAAGCGGCCTGGGCCAATCAAAATCCTGCGGTCATCCTGAACATCCAGCGCCAACCGGGCGCCAACATCATCGCCGTGGTAGATCGTGTCAAGAACCTTCTACCGCAGTTGCAGGCCGCGCTTCCTTCCGCGGTTCAGGTGGACATTCTAACGGACCGTACTACCACCATCCGTGCTTCCGTTGCGGATGTGCAATTCTCGTTGATGCTGACCATTGTGCTCGTCGTCCTGGTCATCTTCGTGTTCTTGCGCAGCGTACGCGCCACCATCATCCCCAGTTTTGCCGTGCCCCTGTCGATTGTCGGTACGTTCGGCGTGATGTACTTGCTGGGCTACAGCCTCAATAACCTTTCCCTGATGGCCCTCACCATTTCCACCGGCTTCGTGGTTGACGACGCCATCGTCATGATTGAAAACATTTCCCGTTACATTGAAGAGGGCGAATCCCCTCTCCAGGCGGCGCTAAAGGGTTCCGAGCAAATCGGTTTCACCATTCTCTCGCTGACGGTCTCCTTGATCGCCGTGCTCATTCCCCTGTTGTTCATGGGCGACATTGTTGGCCGTCTTTTCCGCGAATTTGCCGTGACCCTCGCGGTGACCATCATCGTTTCCGCGTTCGTTTCCCTAACCCTAACCCCCATGATGTCCGCCAAACTGCTGCGCCACCAGAAAGAAGAAGACCAGAGCTGGTTCTATCGCAAATCCGAGCACGTATTTAATTCCGTCATCGCCTTTTATGGGCGCACCCTGAAATTTGTTCTGCGCTTCCGCACCACCACCCTTCTGATCACCGCCGCCACTCTTGTCGGCACTATCCTTCTGTACATCTACGTGCCCAAGGGTTTTTTCCCGGTGCAGGACACCGGAGTGATTCTCGGCGTGTCAGAAGGTCCGCAGGACGTTTCCTTCGCAGCCATGGTGAGCCGGCAACGCGCTTTGGCGGACGTGATTTTGAAGGATCCTGCGGTCGCCAGCCTTTCTTCTTTCATCGGCGTTGATGGCATCAACACTACGCTCAACAGTGGCCGCATTCAGATCAACCTGAAGCCGCTCGATCAACGCAAAATTTCCGCTTCGGACGTCATTCGCCGTCTTCAACCCGAGCTCGCCAAAGTCGACGGCATCTCGCTCTTCATGCAACCGGTGCAGGACCTCACCGTCGAAGACCGCGTCAGCCGCACGCAATTCCAATATAGCTTGGAGGATGTGGACGCGAAGGAGCTGGGATATTGGGTGCCCCGCTTCATGGATAAGCTCAAGGCGCTGCCAGAGTTGCGTGACGTTGCGAGCGATCAGCAGAACCAGGGGCTGGTTGCGATGCTCACCATCGACCGGGACACTGCGTCACGCCTGGGAATTCTTCCTGCGGACATCGACAACACGCTCTACGACGCCTACGGCCAAAGGCTGGTGTCCACTATTTTCACGCAGTTGAATCAGTACCACGTTGTCCTGGAAGTAGACCCGCAATTCCAGCAGCACCCGGAAGACCTTAAGAATATTTATGTGCACTCGTCGATAGGGCAGGCGCCTTCCTCCGGCTCCGGCGCATCCATCAGCGCGACCACCGTGCCGCTCAGCTCCACCGCTACAACGCAGGTTCCGCTCAGCGCGTTCACGCGATTCGAGCCTAGCAGCACACCGCTGACCATCAATCACCAAGGGCAATTCCCCGTGGTTACGCTCTCTTTTAACCTGGCTCCCAATGCTTCCTTGGGTGAAGCCGTCGACGCTATTAACGCCGCCAAAGACCAGATCGGTATGCCGCCAAGCATTCAGGCCACCTTCCAGGGTACCGCTGCCGCTTTCCTGCGCTCCCTCTCCAACGAGCCGATTCTGATTCTAGCGGCGCTCGTAACGGTCTACATCGTCCTGGGCATTCTCTATGAAAGCTACATTCATCCCATCACCATCCTGTCCACCTTGCCCTCCGCGGGCGTGGGCGCGATCTTGGCGTTGCTGCTGTGCCGCACGGAATTCAGCATCATTGCGTTGATTGGCATCATCCTGCTGATCGGCATCGTGAAAAAGAACGCCATCATGATGATTGACTTTGCGCTCGAAGCCGAGCGCAAGGAGGGCAAGGCTCCGCTCGACGCCATCTACGAGGCGTGCCTCCTGCGCTTCCGGCCCATCATGATGACCACCATGGCGGCGCTCCTCGGTGGTCTGCCCTTGGCCTTGGGCAGCGGGGTAGGCTCCGAACTTCGCCGTCCTCTGGGAATTACCATCGTCGGCGGTCTGATCCTGAGTCAAATTCTCACTCTTTACACCACGCCCGTGGTCTATCTCGCGTTCGACTGGGTTGCGCATCGCTTTCAACTCCATTTTGGCAATCCGGTCGAAGACTCCGCGGGCGCCACCGGAGATTAGCTGTGAATCTCTCCTCAAACTTCTCCGGTCCTTTCATTCGGCGGCCTGTTGCGACCGCGCTGATCACCCTGGCGATCCTTCTTTCCGGCATGGTGGCGTTTCGCTTCCTTCCCGTTTCGCCGCTCCCGCAGGTGGATTTCCCCACAATTTCCGTTGGCGCGAACCTTCCCGGCGCAAGCCCTGAAACCATGGCCTCCGCTGTGGCAACGCCACTCGAGCGCCAATTCGGCCGCATCGCCGGTGTCACCCAAATGACTTCCTCCAGCGGCCTCGGTTCCACCGGAATTACGCTCCAATTTGACCTCAATCGTGACATCAATGCCGCGGCCCGCGATGTGCAAGCCGCGATCAATGCGGCGCGTAGCCAGCTTCCTCCTGATCTCCCGGGCCAGCCAAACTATCGCAAGGCCAATCCAGCCGATGCGCCAATCCTTCTTCTTTCGCTCACGTCCGAAAACATTCCGGCGGCTCAAATTTATGATGCCGCAGACTCCATCCTGGCTCAGAAGCTTGCCCAGGTCGAAGGCGTGGGACAAGTCTTCACTTGGGGCAGTTCGCGCCCGGCCGTTCGCGTGGAGGTAAATCCGAATCAGCTCAACGCCTACGGCATCAGTTTGGAAACGATTCGGCGTTCGCTGCAATCGGCTAACTCGAACCTGGCTAAGGGCACCGTATCCGACCCTACCAGAATGTGGAACGTTGCTGACACCGACCAGCTTTTCAAGGCCTACGAATATCAGCCCCTCGTCGTCGCCGGACACGTCGGCGCCCCTGTCCGCCTGCGCGATGTCGCGGAGGTCGACGACTCCGTCGAGGACACACGCAACCTCGGCCTTACCAATAACCAGCCTTCCGTGATGTTGGCTGTCTTCCGCCAGCCTGGCGCGAACATGATCGAGACGGTCGATCGCATTTTTGCTTTGTTGCCCCGTCTCCGCGCTTCCATCTCTCCGTCACTTCATCTAAACGTCGCCATTGACCGCACTACCACCATCCGCGCCTCGGTCCACGACGTCGAAATCACCCTGCTTATTTCCATCACTCTCGTCATACTGGTTGTCTTCGCTTTCCTGCGTAGTTATTGGGCCACCATTATTCCCAGTGTTGCCGTTCCCCTCTCGCTGATCGGTACTTTCGGGGTTATGTATCTTTGCAACTACACGCTGGACAACCTCTCCCTCATGGCCCTGACCATCTGCACCGGATTCGTCGTTGACGACGCCATCGTGGTCATTGAAAACATCACGCGTCACATCGAAGCAGGCATGAAGCCCTTCGAAGCCGCTATAAAGGGCGCCAGCGAAATCGGCTTTACCGTTCTTTCCATGAGCACCTCGCTCGTGGCTGTCTTCATTCCGATCCTGTTGATGGGTGGCATCGTCGGCCGGCTCTTCCGTGAATTTGCTGTGGTACTCAGCGTTGCTATCGGCGTGTCACTCTTCGTTTCACTCACTACCACGCCCATGATGTGCGCGCGCTTTCTAAAGCACGACACCGGCCGGCACGGCCGCGCCTATCGTCTTTCCGAAGGCCTCTTCAATCGTCTGCTTCACACCTATGACCTCAGCCTGCGCTGGGTTCTGCGTCACCAGTTCCTGATTCTACTAGTCACGATCGGAACTGTTTGCCTGAATGTGTATTTGTTCTGGGCCACTCCCAAGGGCTTTTTCCCGCAGCAGGACACCGGGCGCCTTAACGGAATGATTCAAGGGGATCAGGATCTTTCCTTCGCGGCCATGTCCCAGAAGATGCGCGTATTTACCGACATTGTTGCGAAAGATCCCGCCGTGGACTCCGTCACCTCATTCACTGGTGGCGGCAGTGGCGGCAGTACCGCGCGCATGTTCGCCCAGCTGAAGCCGCTCAATGAGCGAAAGCTCAGTGCCGATCAGGTGATTGGGCGCATTCGCAAGGCCAGTTCGCACGTTCCCGGCGCCGCTCTCTATCTCCAGGCTGTCCAGGATCTCACCGTCGGCGGCCGCTATGGCGGCGCGCAATACCAATACACCCTGCAAGCCGATAATTTAACCGACCTTATCCACTGGGCACCTATCCTCCAGCAACGCCTCACTAAGGTTCCAGAATTGCGTGATGTCAATTCGGATCAGCAGATGCGCGGCTTGGCCAGCAACATCATTGTTGACCGCGACACCGCTGGCCGCCTCGGCGTCAGTCTGCAGGACGTCGACAACACCCTCGGCGACGCCTTCGGCCAGCGCCAAGTCTCCAACATCTATAAGGGGTTGAACCAATACCATGTCGTGATGGAAGTCGCTCCGCAAGAGCAGCAGAGTCCCGATGCGTTAAAGACGATTTACGTTCCTTCTAAATCCGGCAAGCTCATCCCCTTAAGCGCTTTCGCGCACTACGAATTGTCGAATACGCCCCTGTCTGTCAATCATCAGGGTCTTTTCCCTTCGATCACTCTGTCCTTTAATCTGGCACCCGGCGCTTCGCTCGACCCCGCCATTCAGCACATTGAAGCCGCTCGCCGCGAACTCGGCGTTCCCAATACTGTCCACGCCACTTTCCAGGGCACAGCGCAAGCCTTTCAGGACGCCAAGGCGAATCAAGCGGTTTTGTTGATCACTGCGTTGGGCGCGGTCTATATTGTGCTAGGCATTTTGTACGAGAGCTTTATTCATCCCATCACTATCCTCTCCACTATTCCTTCTGCGGGCATCGGTGCCATTCTGGCCGTCCGCATCGCCAATTTGGATCTCAGCATTATCGCCATGATTGGGATCATTCTCTTGATCGGCATCGTAAAGAAAAACGCCATCCTCATGATTGACTTCGCCGTGCAAGCCGAGCGCGTCGAAGGCAAGCCGACCGTAGAGGCTATCTATCAGGCGTGCTTGTTGCGCTTCCGCCCCATCATGATGACCACCATGGCCGCATTGCTGGGCGCTCTTCCGCTGGCTCTGGGCAGCGGCGTCGGCTCGGAACTGCGCCGTCCACTCGGTATCACCATTGTTGGCGGTTTGATCCTCAGCCAGATGCTCACGCTCTTCACTACCCCCGTCGTTTACATTTACATGGATCGCATCCAGACCTGGCTACAAGGCCAACGAGCTCGCGCCTCTGTTCCCGCGGCGCTTCCTGCGCACTCGGACTGACCTTCCACCCTTTACTCGTCCCGTTAGTGTATATCCCAGTAAAGACGGGGGTCCCCTTTAGGCCCGATTCTGTACTGCCGTACAGCTAGCATCCTGTAGCCACCCTGACGCACAATCTTGTCATCCTGAACGGAGCAGTTCAGAGAAATTATCCGATAAGGATTCTAATGGCGGTACGTTTTGCGTGGTTCTGGTCCGGCACACTCTTCCTGGAAATTCTCTCGCCTTCATACGCCTTGTCTAGGTTGGACAGATCTGCTCTTGCGCTGCGACTAGCCCCGCTTTTCTGAAGCGGCAGCTTTTGGTCGGGGTCGTGGCGTTTTAGTTAGCCGAAGTACGCCATAAAAAAAACAGGTCGGGGGGTTATGAGAATGATTTTACGCAAGGTGATTTCTGTATTCGTTTTGGTTGCAGCATCCTTGGTGGGTGTGGCTTCCGCAAACGCCAAAGCGTTTTACATCTCAGGAAGTTCGAATCGCACCAACGGAGGCGGCAGTTGTGGTGATGCCCTTTCCGTGGCGTGGTTCAATAACTTGTCGAGTTGGGGTTCGGCATCCAATCAGATCGGCCCCGGCACAACCGTCTTTCTTTGCGGCGTTTTTAACGGCGGACCCGGCCAGCAACTCCTCGCCGTCCGCGGCAACGGTTCATCCGGGAATCCAATCACCATTAAATTCCTGCCTGGGGCCGTTCTTTCCTCGCCGTATTGGGCATCCAGTGGCGCCATCCACATGATCGGCAGGAGCCACATCGTGGTGGACGGCGGAACGAACGGCGTCATCCAGAACACCGCTAACGGTACGGGGCGCGCCTACCGTCGGGAATCCGTAGCCATCCAGGCCGACCAATGCAACTTCTGCACCGTGCAAAATCTCACCATGCAAAATCTTTACGTTCGGACTTCCGCGACGGATTTGGCAGCAACGCATACCGAAAGCTGCGTCGCCTGGCATCTGGCCAATAACCTCACGATCAGCCGCATCACCTGCCATGACGCCGCGTGGGCCATCGCCGGCGACGGCAACAATTTCACCCTCGAATATTCCAATATATATCACATCGATCACGGCGTCGCCTCCGGCGCCCTCCTCAAGGCTGGCGGCTATAACATCCACAACAACCATTTCCACGATTTTGCCAATTGGGATTCGCCCACGAACACCTATCATCACGACGGCATTCACCTGTGGGGGCAGAATGGAGGGACCATCACCGGCGGCGCGATCTATAACAACACCTTCGACGGCGATTTTGGCGTCAACGTCACCGCCCACGTCTTCCTTCAGGATTCCGTTCAACGCGTTGCCGTCTACAACAATATCTGTGTTGCGCCTAAGAACCGTACCATCAACTCCATTTGGATTACCGCTCGTTCCACCAGCCTCCCTGGCGGACCTGCGATCGGTAATTCCGCCTACAACAACTCCGTCAACGCGGGCGGAAACCGTATGGGCAGCGCGATCTTTGCCCAGAATCAACTCCAGTTCACCGCCGTCAACAACATCATGGGCGGCGGCATTGCCGATATCAGTATTCAAGGTGCCACTACTCTCACCTCCGTCGGCGTCAACAACAACGTCTATCGTGATCTCTTTGCTGAATTGGGAGACCGTAACACCTTCGGCTGGAAGGGCACTGGCATGTACATCTTGTCGAAATGGCGAAGCGCTTGCCGTTGCGACTCCAACTCAAAACTCATCACCAGCGCACAGACCACGGCCTTCTCTTCTACGCTGGAAACCGTGGCCTTCACCAACCCGGATGGCACTCCGTCCGATGCCGTCAACTTGTCCGTCGTTTCCGCGGCGACCACCGCCGACCCCGAGCTCGAGCTCCTCAAGACCGTGGGAGAGGGCAACGGCGTCAACCTGTCCGAGCTAGCTGTTGACGGCCTCGCTCCTCTGGCCTTCGATAGAAACGGCCTCGCTCGGCCCGCGAGTGGTCCCTGGAACGTCGGTCCTTTCTAGCCCTACCGCTGCATGGTGCCGCGGCTGCGTCGCAAAGACGCAGCCGCACCCGCGGGCGCTTTTCCTCCGAACTTGCCCCAGCTTCGCCTGATTCCTGTCACGAGCTTCCGATCAAGTAACCCGTCAGAAAAACCAGGAACCCGCCCACGACCACCTGAAATGTGGCCTGCAAAAATGGCGTGTCCATGTAGCGGTGCCGGATGTACGCAATCGCCGCCAGTTCAAAACAAACCACAATGATTGCGAGCAGCGTCGCTACGTGGAAATTGCCGATTAGAAATGGCAGCGTATGGCCCAAGCCGCCTGCGGTTGTCATGAGTCCGGTTATCGCTCCCCGTAGCCAGGGCGACCCCCGGCCCGTCAACGATCCATCGTCCGATTGAGATTCTGAGAATCCCATCGAAATCCCGGCTCCAAACGATGCGGCTAGTCCCACCCGAAACGCGTCCCAGCTATTGTGGGTAGCAAAGGCTGCGGCAAACAGGGGCGCCAGCGTCGATATCGACCCATCCATAAGCCCCAGAAGTCCCGGCTGCACAACCTGCAGCAAAAACAACTTCTTGTGTGAGGCATCCTCCGTGGCCTTGGCGCTCTGTGTCAGGTGTTTTTCTTCTAGATTACCCGCGGTCTGCGAGTGTTTGCGTTCTTCGTCGGCCAGCTTGTTCAGCAATTCCCGCGTCGACGCATCCGTCGTGCGCGCAATCGCCTTTTGGTAAAAGCGCTGCGCTTCCATCTCCATCACTTCCGCTTGCTTTCGCGCCACGTTCACGCCCAGCGGTCGCACCAGCCACGTAGGATTTCGCCGCAAGAATCCTTTCACGTTCTCGCGCCGGATCAGCGGAATGCGCTCCCCAAACCGCTGCCGAAACATTTCAATTAGCCGATCCCGATGCCCCGCCTCTTCCTCGCGCATCCCCTCGAACATGTCCGCCGTCGCCGGGTACGACTCCCGCAGTGCATCGGCAAACTCCCCGTAAATCCGCCCGTCCTCCTCTTCCGACGCAATCGCCAGCGCCAGAATCTCTCGCTCGCTCAAATCCTTGAATTTCTTCAGCATCGATCGCTGCCCTCGCACGTTTAGCCGAGCAGCATCGCACAAACCCCAGCCCAAAGTCACCTACACACCAGCTAGAGGTTTGATTACAGAGTTGAAGCTGGCGCGTCCCATCGTTGACAAAAATGCCACGTCGCTCGTGAGGGCGAGATCCCATAGTAGGAAGCCAGCATCGATCTGCCGCCAACTCTCAGGCCTTCGCCCGATCGGCGCATCTCCGTGAATTTGCGCACCAGGTACGCGTCAAGCCAACCGCGCGCCGCTTCCGCGTGCAGAATTTGCAGCGCCTCCTCGCAGGAGAGCGCGGCCCGGTAAGGGCGGTCGGTGGTCAGCGCGTCATAAATATCCGCAATCTGCAAAATGCGCGCCTTCACCGGAATTTGCTCTCCGCGCAGACCGTCCGGATACCCGCTTCCGTCCATCCGCTCATGATGGTGCCGAATCACCGGCAAAATTCCGCGTAGAGATTTCAGTGGCGCGCAGATGTTTTCTCCAATCACCGCATGCTGTCTGACGATCTTCATTTCTTCCGCGCCGAGAGGCCCTGGCTTCCGAAGAATGCTGTCCGGGACTGCCACCTTGCCAACGTCGTGAAGCAAGCATGCGGTCCGCAATTCCTGCAACTCTCGTTCTCGCAAGCCCACGCTCTCGCCCAGCGGAATAGCATATTTCACCATCCGGTCGGAATGGCCTTCCGTCACAGACTCTTTTGCTTCGATGCTACGCGCCAGCGAAAGCACCACCGACTTCGCCTGTTCGTCGACATAGTTGTTAAGCTGCAAGAGCAGCTGCAAGCGGCTCAGCCCTTCTTCGAGCGACGTGCAAGTTCCCCACACCTCTGCGGCGCCTGCGCCTCGGCCGCGGCTAATATCCCCGTCATCCGACGAGTGCTTGACTAGAACAATGGGGATCAGCTCGTTGAGAGGGTTTTCCTTCAGGCGCCGGCACAGTTCGAATCCATCAATCTCCGGCAATGTATCGTGCAGCATGACCAGATCAGGTTGCAGCAGGCGACACTGGCATAGCGCCGTATCTCTGTCTCCCGCCGTAAATACTTCATAGCCCTGATTTTCAAGGAACGATTTCCAATTCTTGCCCTCCGAAAACGCAACATCGACAAGCAGGATCAGTGGGCGCATAAATCCCCCCATGAGAATTCATTGCACAGCGCGGTTTCCGTCAGAAATCCCCGCGCGATAGGTAGGTTCTTGATTAGACCCGACTTCTCTGCAGTCTCCAGGCCCTGGTTTCGGAGGCCCTCGCCTCCGTTTTTCTGGGGATGAGAAAGAGTCAAGCGGCTGGACAAATCCTTCTGTGCTACTAACGCTCCAAATCGAACAGCTTTTAAGTGACTGATAGCGAGGGTGTTGCAGTCGCGCGCGTCAATCGCGGCCTTTCTGAGCACGCGCAAATTTCGCTAGAACCTGTAAAATTTACGAAGAATCTGGCCTTTGTCGCTTCTCTATCGAATTTCCTTCGCCGTTAGTGCTCGCGGGCTAATCGAGTCTGTCTCAGGCTTGGTAGGAATTCGTTAGCTGCTCGTGATTTCTCTTCCTGGTTAAACCAGAAATCCCTGCACCCGATAGAGCTGCACAATATCCAGCCGGTCTCCCGCGCCGGTCTTGTGCTTCATGCGATACAAATGGTTCTTCACCGTTTGCTCCGAAAGTGAAAAATGATTGGCAATCTCCTTGTTCGTCAGCCCCTGCGCGATCAGCGGAACTAACTGCTGCTCCCGCCGCGTCAGTCCCAGCCGGCGCCGCGCGCTCGCACAGGGCATCGACTCCGCTTCGCTTTTAAAGTATCGGAATAGCGCCGCACACAATTTCCCCGGACAAACTGCTTCACCCGCATACACTCCGCGCACTCCCTCCAGCACCTCCTCGGAAGAAGCGTCATGCAACAAATACCCGCTGATTCCTGCGCGCACGCATTGTAAAAATTCTCCTTCGCTCTTCGCCATTCCCAGATGCAGGATGCGTATCTTCGGTGCGGCCGCGCGCATCTGCTGAATCATCGACAAATCATCGTCCAACGTCCCGCGTGACGTGAGCAGCAAAATATCCGCGTTCGTCTGCACTACCTGCTCCACTTGCAGCGGCCCGACGGAATCGAGTCCTGTTACTTCGATTTCGCCTTTCTTCGTCAACATACGCGCCAGCGCTTCCCGCAGCAGGCGATTATCCGCCGCGACAAATACACGCGGTCTTGCCTGGGGCGACCTGCTAGGCTCCCGTCCCGCTTTTTCCCCAGGCAGATTCCTTGCAGCTTGTGTCGCTCCATTCACTCGGGCCCTCTGCGTCACCTCTGTCTCGTTGCCCAGACTTCGCCGCACGCTCGCAGTCATCCGTTTCACCCCCAAATATATTTTCACCCTTCCTAACCTCAACCGCTCGCGACAACCTGGCAAGCCAGCGCTCCTCACGCTGCAATTGCACAGCCGCATCCCTGAGGAACCTTTCATCTCCGTCGTGACCTATGTTCGTTTCCTGCTAGCACTTAACGCGCGCACTTCCGCCCGCAACCGTCCTCCTGGTCCCATTCCGGTACCAATCTTATGGTGCGATTTCACTTCGATACTCAGGTCACCCAGAACAAAATTCTTCGTCAATTCTTCGCTACCAACCCTTTCCTTTCCGGGTACTTCCGTACTACCATCGCTCAGAAGCGTTCCATCGTGAACGGTACGTTTCCTCTATAGGCGTTCGGTTGTGCTTGGCTCACGCTTTAGTGCGCGGTAATCCGCCCCGCCGCGCCACCAACGACGATGCCAGCTCAATATTGGCGCTTTCAAGAATCCATGGATAAACCTCCGCAAAATCCCTCCTCCGCCAGGCGCGGAAACTCCGAGCGTCGTTCCGGCCGCCGCTGCAAAATCACCCAGCTCATGCGCATTCGCCCTTCCGATCCCCAACGCCAGCATTTTGACGACATGCGCGGCACCATCAGCGTCTCGCGCACCGGCGTCTACTTTCAGACCAGTGAACGCGGCTACGAAGTCGGTATGCGCCTGTTTCTCATCATGCCGTACTCCAACGATCCCGGCGCGACCAACCGTGAATATCTCGCCGAAGTCGTACGTACCGATGCTCTTCCCAACGGCTTGACCGGAATTGGCGTTAAGCTGCTTCTCGAAACCGGCCCGCAGCACACCTATTCTTTCGAACCGCCGCCCAGCAGATAAGTTGCTCTGCGCGCAGCACGATCCCCGAGAAAAAAACAGACTCCGCAAACAGAGTAGGCCCCGGAAAAAAGAAAAGGCGCCGCGGTTTCCCGCGACGCCTTCTCTTGTGTTTGGGGGGTGGAGGAAAACTAAGAGCTAAGCTTGGCCGAAGGCCTGCATCGCGCGATGCCGCAGCCTGCCAAGCTGCCGGTTAAACGGGTGTTGCCGCGACAAGAATGAAAACACCGGAGTCTTCCGCGGCACCAACCGATTC
>Ga0207004_1033_pt1 | contig 43926 bp, 45 predicted proteins | sample Alteio_BWMinCont_86_FD_153468 | JGI IMG/M metagenome (GOLD analysis project Ga0207004, IMG submission 153468) | Enriched cells from forest soil in Barre Woods Harvard Forest LTER site, Petersham, Massachusetts, United States -... | ecosystem: Environmental > Terrestrial > Soil > Temperate forest >...
CGATCTCATTGAGTCTCATCTCTATCGTCGAGATAATGTTAGCGGTTGGAAGTCTTTTCCATAAACAATAAAAAAGCGGCTCCGGATAAATCCAGAAGCCGCTTTCCGACCGAGAATTCCCAGTCCTGTTAAGAACATCTCATGTTTTGGGTGCTCAGTCAAACATACATGATGGCTGTCCTGTTTTCTCCCAACCTAGTTGAAACTAATTTTATCCAAAAGGAATTACCCAACAAGGAGGCGCGTCATCAAAATCGAGTGTTTGGTCGTGCCAATAAACCGTGTAGAGAGGTTCATCTGGAAAATCATTCATTACCAATTCGCATGAGTCATCACGTACACTTGCTGACCAACCAGGCTTTTCCGGGCTTTTTAACCATCTGATTGGCACAGAGAGTAAATCTTCAATTTTTTGGATATTTTTCATTACAGCGGTTCGGTGGTGTGAAACCAGGTCTATTTCACCAAGGAATCTCGCCGTTGGCTTCGAGGAAGCTGTTAGTGAGGCTGTGGGGGACGTCGGTGATGAGGCGGACGATGTTTTTGCCGCCTTGCTCGACGGAAAGGGTGGCGCTTTCGCCGCCCATGTCGGTGCGGACCCAGCCGGGGGAGGCGGCGTTGACGCTGATGCCGCGTGGCTGAAGCGCCTCGGCGAGTTTACGCGTGGCGGCGTTAAGCGCGGCTTTCGAGATGCCGTAACCGGCCCAGCCATCGGTCATGTTTTCAATGGAACCGAGCTGGCTGCTGACATTGATCACGCGGGACGGCTTTCCGGCTTCGAGCAGTGGCAGCAATGCTTGCGTGAGGAGGATCGGGCCGAGCGTATTGGTGATGAAAGTGTCGCGGAGTTCGTCGGCTTTCACATTGAGGATACTACCCGCCCACGTAGGCAATATCGCGGCGTTATTGATGAGAACGTGGAGCACCTTAAGGCGTTTGGTCAGGTCGCGCGCGGCGGCTTGGATGCTAGCTTCGTCGGCGGTGTCGAGGAGCAGGAATTCGACCTTGAGATTTTCCTTCGCCAGCGTGGCGACGGCTTCGCGGCCTCGTTTCTCTGAGCGCGCGCTGAGGATAATGTGGTGGCCGAGTCGAGCGAGTTGTCGGCAGATTTCGAGGCCGATGCCTTTGTTTCCGCCGGTGACGAGGATGGTTTGAGGGGGTGCCTTCATGGGAGAATTTTGGATAGGATTAATAAGATTAACATGATTTTTGGGGAGAGAAAGAAACGGAGATGACAGGTTTTTAATTTTGCGTGGCTGGACAAGCGGGGAGTGAGGACTAGGCTCGCGGTATCGCAATTATTGTTTGTTATGAGTGACGAATCAGTCTCCGCGCTTGAGAAGGTGATTGATCCCCCGGCAGCTCCCGAGGTGCTTGTGGAGGACGCTGGCAAGGCTGCGCAAAATTTGTGGTGGGACGACCGGGATGAGTCGCTTTGGTGGACTGATGTGGAAGGCGGTCGCCTTTACCGGCTGAATTTCAGGACCCGCATCCAAAGCGCGGTTTACGAGGGCCCGGCAGTCGGCGCGTTTATTCCCCAAGGCGATCACAGTTGGTTGCTCTTTCGTGAAAAGGACATCGTCTCGTTCGATTTTGAAAGTCATGCCCAGGTGACGCCGCTGATTGAAAACGTTGGGCAGAGTTGTAGCGAGTACCTTGAGTCATCATGCGATAAAAAGCTGCTGCCAAGGCATTGTCTTCATTTTTACCACGAGCCTCTGCAGTAACTGGAAGATCGGTTTCATTATGGCCTTCGAGAAAATGCAAAATTCTCTCAAAAGTATAAGTCAAAGCCAAATCATACGGATTAGTCGCCTGCGACCCATAGCGTATTTTATGGGTGTCTTTGTGAATGGCTGTAATGAAGAGCGTGAATGGAAGAGTCGCCATCATTTCACTCAAGGCTTTTAGAAAGACTTGTCTCTGAGCCGCAACTTGTAAGAAGGCAAAATCCCCATGAGCTTTTCGGATGTCGCGGCTGTGAAGATTGACACCTTCATGAGACCAGAATTGAAGCTTCAGGCGGGCGAATGCCGGAACAATCTTTTCGATATACTCCAATCTTTCAACAATTACCGTGGAAAGAACAAATAGTGGGAAGTCATTGTCTATTTTTTCCATGGAGTGATCTCCACATTCATCGAAAAATGCAATAAAACGGCTTAGCTTTTCCACGGATAGGACAGTGTTTTAAGTATACCCAAACAGACTATCGTTTCAGCCCAAAGACTAAGCCCGCCAGACTAATTCGTTCTTGATGCGGTCCGATGAGGCCTCTTTTCCCAGGATGAAAGGCGCGAATTGTTTCACCAAATCCCAAGTGGACGTCTCGATGGGCCCCGGCGAGGCCAGGATGGCCAGATTGTGATTCGTTAACTCGGTTTTGGAACTGTAGTTGAAAAGGCGAATCTCCTTGAAGCCGGCCTTCTGGTGAAGGTCCATCAGGTAACGGCGATCAAACAGGCTCTTGTGCAGTTGACCGATCCAGCAGAGAGGATCGCTTTCAGGAAGCCCATGCGTCTGGTTATAGGCCGTCTCGCGGTCAAAAATTTTCCCGGTCTCCACCTCCACTCCGCCCAGATAACATCGGGCAATTTCCTCAAAATCGGGAACGGCGAACGTGACCAGCACGCCTTGCGAGCGAAGAACCCGGTGGCACTCGTTGACAAAATTCGAGTGCTGGTCCCGATAGAGATGCTCGAAAAACGCGTTGGAATAGATCCTGTTGGCCGACTGATCGTGGAAGCGGTGAAGATTTCCGCAGTCCATGATAAGGTCCACATTCTTGTGCGGAGTCATGTCGCAGTTGATGAATTGAGGAAAATACTTCCCCTTTTTTCCGCAACCCAGATGGATTTTAAGGTCGGAAGACACCTCCAGCTTTCTCAGCTTCCGGCCACCCCGGACATTAAAAAAGGGCGTTCGCAGCTTGTTGGCAAAAGCGACCAAACCGACCCCGGATCCCAGCCAAAAGGGAGGCTTCGGTCGACGGGATGCCGCCTCAAAGATTTGCCGAAGGCTTGCCATGCTTGAAACAGTCTTACTCGAGAACACCGCCCTCACCTAAGCATTTGTTCCGTTAATTCCGTCAAAATCTGCATCTTCACCGCATCGTCACACGACACAGTCTAGACATGCGGCTTGCACCGCGCTAGCCTGACCGAACCTATGAGCCAAGAACCCGCCCACTTCGCCACCGAGCCGATCGAATCCCTCGTCCCCAAGACCATCGCGACCCTTACCGTGGATGCGGTGCAAAAAGCGCAAAGCGGCCATTGCGGCCTGCCCATGGGCTGCGCGGATTTCGCCTTCGTCCTCTGGACCAAGTACCTCAAGTTCAACCCGGCCAATCCGCACTGGGCCAATCGCGACCGCTTCGTTCTCTCCGCCGGTCACGGTTCGATGTTGATCTACTCGCTACTCCATCTCACCGGCTTCAAGAAGATGACGATCGAGCAACTGCAGAGTTTCCGCCAGTGGGGCAGCCTCACTCCCGGCCATCCGGAGAGCCACGAGACCGAGGGCGTCGAAGTCACCACCGGCCCGCTCGGCCAGGGCACTGGCAACTCGGTCGGTCTCGCCATCGGCCAGAAGTTTTTTGCCTCCACTTTTAATACGCCCGAGTTCGGCGTTTCCGATCACCGCATCTACACCATCGTCTCCGATGGCGATCTCCAGGAAGGCGTCTCGCATGAAGCCGCCGGGCTCGCCGGTCACCTCGGCCTCGACAACCTCTGCTGGTTCTACGACGACAACAGCGTCTCGATCGAGGGCATGACCAGCCTCTCCTATAGCGACGACGTTGCCTCCCGCTTCAAGGGTTATCACTGGCACGTCATCTCCATCAACGGCAACGACCAGACGCAAATCGACGCCGCGCTCAAGGAAGCCCTGGCCACCAAAGGCCAGCCGACCATCATCATCGGCAAGACGATCATTGGTCACGGTTCGCCCAAATTGCAGGGCACGCCCAAGGCCCACTCTGACGCCTTCGGTGTTGAGGAAGTCGCCGCCACGAAAAAGAATCTCGGCTGGCCGGTCGATGCCCAGTTCCTCGTGCCCGAGCGCGTGAAAGCGTTCTTTGCCGAGAAGCAAAAAGTCTGGGCCAAGGAAGAAGCCGACTGGAATACTCTCTTCTCCGGTTACGCCGCGAAAAATTCCGAGAAAGCCCAACTCTGGAGCGATTTCCTCGCCAAGAAGCTTCCCGCCAATCTCGAATCGCTCCTGCCCAAGTTCGGTCCGGAAAAAGCCGTCGCCACCCGCAATGCCGGCGGCGAAATCCTCAAGGTCCTCTTTGGTGCGGTGCCGAATCTCATCGGCGGTTCGGCCGATCTCGCGCCCTCAACCAAAACCTGGATCAAGGAATTCGGTTCCTTCGAGAAGGGCAACTACGGCGGACGCAATCTCCACTTCGGCATCCGCGAACACGGCATGGGCGCGATCTGCGCGGGCCTCGCTTATTACGGTGGCCTCATTCCGTTCGGCTCAACCTTCTTCGTCTTCACCGATTACATGCGCCCGCCGATCCGGCTCGCCTCGTTGAGCGGCATCCAGACGATCTACGTCTTCACGCACGACTCGATCTGCGTCGGCGAAGACGGCCCAACCCACGAACCGGTCGAACATCTCGCCACGCTGCGCGCGATTCCTGGCGTCCTCGTCCTGCGTCCCGGTGATGCGAACGAAGCCAGCTACATGTGGCTCGCCGCGCTCCAGCACAAGACGCAGACCAGCACGATCATGCTCACGCGCCAGAACATCCCGGTCTTCGATCGCACCAAGACGGCCCCCGCCGCCAACGCGCTCAAGGGCGGTTACACCCTCTGGGAATCGAAGCCCGGTTCCACGCCCGAGATCATCCTGATCGGCACCGGCTCAGAAGTTCAGCTCGCGTTCGAAGCCGGACAGAAGCTCGGCGCCGAAGGCAAAGCGGCCCGCGTCGTTTCGCTCCCGAGTTGGGAACTCTTCGAAGCGCAGACCCAGGAATATCGCGACAGCGTTCTGCCGCCTGCGGTCACGAAGCGCGTCGCCGTCGAAGCAGGCATTCATATGGGCTGGGAACGCTACACCACGTCGTCCGGCAAGTTTGTCGGCGTCGATAAGTTTGGCGCCTCGGCCCCTTACGAGCGTATCCTCAAGGAATACGGCCTCACGATTGAACACGTCCTCGAAGTCGCCCAAAGCCTACTCTAATGAGCTACGAAATCCGCTTCGTGCTCGTGGTTGCGATCCAACCCGGGCAACTCGATAACTTCCGCCTCGTGGCCCACGATCTTATCGCGGCCACGCAAACGGAAGAAGGCACTCTCAGTTACGAATATAATCTCAGCGAGGACAATACCGCTTGCCACATTTACGAGCGGTACGTCAACTCCGCCGCGCTCCTGACACACATCCAGAGCTTCGGAAAATTCGCCGAACGTTTCCTCCAAACCTGCCGTCCCGTGCGCCTCGAAGTCTACGGCTACCCCAGCGAAGAAGCCCGCGCCGTCCTCGCCGATTTCAAGCCCACCTATTTTCCTCACCTCGCAGGCTTCAGCAGGTAGCCGTCGCACTCCGTGTGACGGTGCAGTTTGTGTAGCGGAGGCCTATGACCGCCATGCCTTCCTCCCCTCCGTCATCCTGAGCTTGTCGAAGGATCAGCGACCGGGGCCCTTTTGAAATCGAAGCCAACTGATCGCCTCCAAATCACTAGAGGCTGATCCTTCGACAAGCTCAGGATGACGGAGGGGATGTGAAAGCCTTTTTCTAATGCTCCTCTGCCTTCATCCCGTTAATTCCGTCTGCCTCCCGTAATTCCGTCAAAAATCAGAAAGTCTGCTCCTTCTCCTTAAACAACAAATTGAACGTCGTCAGCGATCCATACGACTTCGTGATGTAATATTGCAGTTCCATCCGCTCGGCATCGTTCAGCTTCGGATGCGAGTTGATTTTCTGCTCCAACACACGCAGGTAATCGCGCACCAAGACGACTTTCCGGAAAAAGACCTCCAGTTCAATCTCCTTGGTCACGAGGGCCGGATCGTTCGGATGAATTACCACTTTCCCCCCCACCCAGCGCGGGGCTAGTTGCGGGGAAAGTTCGTCCTGGTCGCTTACCTTCAGATTCAACTTGTCTGCCGTTGCGGAAACCACCTCGGCGATCAGGTCGCTCAATGGTTTCTCCAGGCCTTCCACTTTCACCATCGGCTCGGAAGTTTTCATCTCGCCGACCTGCTCATCCGTCAGCGTCCGTCGCCCTTCATTAAAGAGCACCTCCACCGACTTCTCGGTCAACATTTTGACATCACCTAAACCAAATCGTGGATGCAATACCTGCATGCCCGGACGTATATCAGCAAATCTCATGGCATCGTTTTAGCTAATCCTTCGCCGCGATGCTAGCGCAACCCGCAACTCCCCTGTTGTCAGGAGAAAACTCCGCGTGCATGATTCGTCCCGATGCGCTTTTACGTACTCCCCAAGGCTGAAGACAAAACGACCTACATCAACTTCGATCACGTCGCCCGCGTCACCGTCGTCGGCGCGACCATTGAGGTTTATTTCGTGGGACTGGAAGCCCCAGTGATCATTCCCAAGAACCTGACGACTTTGAACGCCATGGGCAAGGGCATGGATCTTTCTGATTCTTCGAAGGAATATTTGAGTAACCTCTAGCGTCTGATCTTCATGCGCTCATTTATTTATAGCCTGGCCCTTATTATCCTCACCTCCATGACTGCCTCCGCCGATCCCGTCCAATCGCTCTACGACCTCAAGGTCAATTCGCTCGACGGTAAACCAGCCGACCTCGCCCAGTACAAGGGCCACGTCACCCTGGTCGTCAATGTGGCCTCCCATTGTGGATTTACTCCGCAGTACGCCGGCCTGGAAAAACTTTACACGGACTACAAAGACAAGGGCTTCTTCATTCTCGCTTTTCCCTCCAACGATTTTGGCGGTCAGGAACCCGGCTCGCCTGCGGAAATCGCCACCTTCTGCTCGACCAAGTACAATGTCACCTTCCCAATGTTCGAGAAAGTCGTCACCAAAAAGGGAGACACTGAAGCTCCGGTCTATCAATTCCTGACCACTGGTTTTCCTCCGCCTTCCTGGAACTTCTGCAAATATCTCATCGATCCCACCGGCAAGGTCCTCAAGTTTTTCCCGAGCAAAGTGAAGCCGGATGACAAGGAACTGACCGACGCGATTGATGCGGCCATTAAAGGGTAAGCAGCCCTTTGCCGCTGTCGCCAAAGCCTCCCACAAAACGATTCGTCATCCTGAGCTTGTCGAAGGATCAGACTCGTTCACACGGTGAGGTTCCAACTCACGAATCTTAAAAGTGCCTGACAACCGATGTAGGAAGTCGGAAACCGGATAGCAACGGTGAATGCGAGTCTGATCCTTCGACAAGCTCAGGATGACGGAGTTGAAAGAGGGCATATGACTCTCCGTGTAAAAGCAAAAGCCTCCTCGCTGATTAAGCGAAGAGGCTTTGCCATTTAATGTTTGGTCTTATTTCGCTGCCGTTGCAGGCGCCTTATAAATCTCGTCGAAGACGCCGCCGTCTCCGAAATAATCCTTCTGCACCTTGTCCCATGGCCCAAATTGCTCGGCTTCCGTGAAGAGTTTGATGGGAGGGTACTGGCTGGAATACTTAGCCAGCACGGCCTTATCGCGGGGCCGATAGTAATTGCGGGCGATCACGTCCTGCCCTTCCGGCGAATAAAGATACTGGAGGTAAGCGACGGCCACATCGCGCGTACCGTGTTTATCCACATTGGCATCAACCACGGCCACCGGCGGCTCGGCCAGAATCGTCTGGCTCGGGTAAACGATTTCAAACTGATCCGGTGCGCCCTTCACGCTGAGGAGCGCCTCGTTTTCCCAAGCGATGAGAACGTCGCCCTCGCCCCGCTCGGTGAACGTCACCGTTGAACCGCGTGCGCCGGTATCGAGCACCTTCACGTTACCGTAGAGCGCCTTGACGAACGCCTTCGGCTCTTGACCCGTATTTTTCGCGTAACCATAAGCGGCCAGGAAATTCCAGCGAGCACCGCCCGATGTCTTCGGATTCGGCGTCACCACTTCAATGCCTGATTTGACGAGGTCCGGCCAATCCTTGACGCCCTTCGGATTCCCTTTGCGCACCAGGAACACGATGGTCGAGGTATAAGGCGTGCTGTGATCTGGATAAAGGCCTTCCCATTTCGGGTTGATGGTATGCGCCGTATTCACAATCGAGTTGATGTCCGGCGGCAACCCAAGCGTCACGACATCCGCCGACAACCCGTCGATGACCGCGCGAGCCTGCTTACCCGAACCGCCATGCGACTGCGTAATCGTGACATCATCGCCCGTCTTCTTTTTCCAGTAGTCAGCGAAGACTTGGTTGTAGTCTTGATAAAGTTCCCGCGTGGGATCGTAGGAGACGTTGAGGAGGGCGACATCCTTGGCGGGTGCGAGCGAAACACTAAAACCAAGCGCCAAGGTAACGAGGACGGGGGTAAGTATCTTTTTCATATTGTCTATAATGTCAGTAGACTTATATTACTTTTGTTTTTTGTCAAGCGTTCTATCGATTTATGGTGGCAATTTTATTTTGCAACTCGTTGTTAAGAGATACCTTTCCAATAATAAATTAATTTTATTCCTTATGCCCATATCATCCCTGCTTCAAACCATTCTGCTCCTCACCGCCTCCAATGCTTTTATGACTTTCGCATGGTACGGCCACCTCAAATACTTCCACGATAAGTCCCTCTGGGTCGTGATCCTCATCGCGTGGGGTATCGCCTTTTTCGAATACTGTTTTCAGGTTCCCGCCAATCGCATCGGCTTCAAGGTGCTCGACGGTTACCAGCTTAAAATCCTCCAGGAGATTATCACCCTCGTCATCTTCGTGATTTTCGCCAAGGTGGTTCTCGACGAAAATATCAAATGGAATTACATGGTCAGTTTTGCGTTTTTGGCCGGGGCAGCGTGGTTCGCTTTTGCGTATAAATCGAGTTGAGTCGGACCATTCCTTGCAAAGCGCGGATTGCTAACGCGCGTACCTTGGGTATAGTCAACCTCCCATCATGTCCTCTTCATCTGCTCCCTATCGCGGTACTTATACCGCTCTCATCACTCCCTTCCGCAATGACCGGGTGGATGAAAAAGCGTTCACTCAGTTGCTGGAAGAACAGGTCGCAGCCGGCATTGATGGCGTCATCCCCGTCGGCACCACGGGCGAGTCCGCCACGCTTTCCACCGAGGAACATCTCCGCGTTATTGAGCTGGCGGTACAGGTCGTCAAGGGACGCATCAAGGTCATCGCCGGTACCGGCTCCAACAACACGACCGAGGCGATCTATTACACGCAGGAGTCTGAAAAGCTGGGTGCGGACGGCGTCCTCATCGTCGCTCCCTACTACAATAAGCCCACGCAAGCCGGGGTCTTTGCCCACTACGCCAAGCTCGCGGAGTGCACCAAGTTGCCGATCATCACCTACAGCATCCCGGGCCGGTGCGGGATCGAGATTTCGCTCGATACCATGGCCAGCCTCGCTGCCAAGTTTCCCAATATTGTCGCGATCAAGGAGGCAGGTGGCTCCATCGAACGCTTCAGCCAATTGCGTCAGGTGTTGCCGGATAATATCGCGATCCTGAGCGGCGACGATTCCATGACGTTGCCCGCCATGGCAGTCGGCGCGACCGGCGTCATCAGCGTCGCCTCCAACTTGATTCCGAAGGAAGTCGGCGACATGGTTCGCGCAGCCCTAGCTGGTCATGCTGCCGAAGCTGAACGCCAGCACCGCAAGCTCTACCCCATCTTCCGCGATCTCTTCATCGAATCGAATCCGGTTCCCACCAAGGTCGCCATCGCCCGCAAGGGTTGGATGACCGAGGACGTGCGCCTCCCGCTCGTTCCTCTGCAACCGCAAAGTCGCACGAAGCTCGAAGCCACGCTCAAGAGTTTGGGCCTCTAAGGATGTTATGAGCACCGAAAAAACACGCATCGTTATCGTAGGATCCAAGGGCCGCATGGGCGAAGCCCTCCTGCGCCTCGCGGGCCAAAATCCCCAACTCGAAGTCGTCGGAGCAATCGACAAGGGCGACAACCTCCTTGATGTCATCGACCGTTGCGACACGCTGATCGAATTCGCGCACCACTCTCTCTCCGGCGATCTCGCCAAGACCGTCGCGGACCACGGCAAGGCCCTCGTCATCGGCACGACCGGTCACACTGACGACGAACGCAAGGCCATCTCTGCGGTCGCGCAACGCATCCCCATCGTCTTCGCGCCCAATTACTCGATCGGCGTAAATCTCCTGTTTTATCTGACGCAAATCGCCGCCGAGACGCTCGGCGAGAATTACGACCAGGAAATCGTTGAGATGCATCATCGCCTCAAGATCGATTCCCCGAGCGGCACGGCGAGACGTCTAGCCGAGATCCTCGCCAAGGCCGATGGCGGCACGTATGAAGAGCTGACCAAGCATGGTCGCCATGGCGATGTCGGGGCACGCCCCAAGCGCGAGATCGGCATGCACGCCCTGCGCGGCGGCGACGTCGTCGGCGACCACACTGTGCACTTCGCCAACATCGGCGAGCGAATCGAACTCACGCATCGAGCCTCCAGCCGCGACACTTTTGCCTCGGGCGCCCTCCGCGCCGCCCAATGGGTCCGCACCCAAAAGCCCGGCCTCTACTCCATGCAGGAAGTGCTGGGCTTTAAGCGGTAACTTCATTCCATACACCCGGCTTGTTCGTTCGGCGTTAAAGTGTATCCTTCAAGCATGAAGTACGCGGAGCGGATTACCTTTGACCCGGAGCAATGTGGGGGACGACCCTGCATTCGAGGCATGCGTATCCGGGTAAAGGACGTGCTGGAGATGTTGGCAGCGCGCGTGCCTGAATCCGAAATTCTGGCTGACTTTCCGTATCTGGAATCCGAAGACATTCAGGCCTGCCTGGAGTTTGCAGCTTCGGAAATGGACCATGCCATTTTACGGGCAGCCTAAGTTGTGCTTTTTCTCGTCGATGCACAATTGCCTCCGGCGCTCGCCAAGGCGTTAAAGAATGCAGGACACGAGGCCCTGCATGTTGAGGAAGTTGGCTTACGGCACGCCAAGGATGCGGTGATTTGGAACTATGCCCTTCAACAAGGTGCAGCGATCATTACCAAGGACGAGGACTTCGTAGATCGCTTTCGGCGCCAATCGAATGGCCCGGCGATCGTTTGGTTGCGAATCGGAAACGCCTCCTCCAAGGCTCTTCTCCTTTGGGTCTTGCCTTTACTGCCCGCCCTCGCTCAACGAATTCAAGCCGGAGACAAGTTAATCGAACTTCGCTAGACAATGTCTGACAAACACCGGATCCCATCTTCAGCGCAACTCATCATCTTCTCCGGTGCAGGCCTCTCGGCAGAAAGCGGACTGAGCACCTTTCGCGGGACAAGCGGCCTGTGGGAGAATGTTCCCTTGGATGTCGTTTGCAACTTCGCGACCTGGGAACGAAACTTCGATGCCGTCCACGCCTTCTACGATGCCCGCCGCATTGCCGCCAGCGACGCGAAACCCAATCAAGCCCACGTCATCATTGCTGAATGGCAGAAGCGCTGGCCTGATCGCGTCCGCATCCTCACCCAAAAAGTCGATCCCCTGCTGGAACGCGCCGGTTGCCATTCCGTCGTCCATCTCCACGGCGACGCCCTTTCCATGCATTGCGTCGTGTGCGATCTCCAATGGAAAATCGAGGCGGTCGCCTACGATCAATCCGGTTGCCCCACCTGCGGCAAAAAGAAAACGGTCAAACCGGCAGTTGTCTTTTTCGGTCAGGCCGCGCCCGAATACGAGACCCTTCACACCATTGTCCGCAACCTGCGACCTTCCGATACCGCGATCATCGTCGGAACCTCCGGCACCGTGTTGCCTGCCGACCAATTATTCGGCGCCTCGCCCGCCTTTTCAATCCTAGTCAATCTCGAACCAGGCACCGCGATGAACGAAGCCGCATTCAGCGCACGCCATTATGGCCCCGCCACCCAGATTCTTCCGGAGCTAACCGGATTGATCGAGAAACGGATGTAACGCAAGCACAGCGCCTGCCGCAATCCGTCCTTTCAAAACAGAAGGCCCTCCTTAATGTAGCAATCTTTCTGCCACACCGCTCTTATGAAATATTCCACCCACATTGAGAACCCCGATGTCGTCCTGATCGGCAGCGGCATCATGTCCTCCAACCTGGGCGCGATGCTCAAGCGCCTGGAGCCGACCCTTTCCATTCAGGTCTACGAAGTCACCGAGGAATTGGCGCAGGAAAGCTCGAACGGTTGGAACAATGCCGGCACCGGACACGCCGGTATTTGCGAGTTGAGCTACACGCCCACGCGCGAGGCGAATGGCACCGTCAACGTCAGCAAGGCCATCCAGATTTTCGAGCAGTTCGAACATTCGCGACAATTCTGGAGCTACGCGGTGTCGAGCGGCATGGTGGATAACCCGAAGGAATTCATCAACCCCGTGCCGCATCTCAGTTTTGTGCACGGCCAGGAGATGGTCGATTTTCTAAAGGCACGCTACGAAGGAATGTCCGCCCACCATTTTTTTCAGGAAATGGACTTTACCACCGACCGCACCACCATCGGTGGTTGGGCGCCTCTGCTCGTTGAAAACCGCGCCGATATTCCGATCGCGGCGACCAAGATGAACAACGGCACCGATGTCAATTTCGGCGCGATCTCCCGCAAGCTGATCGACTGGCTCAACCGACAGGACCACTGCGGTGTCGCCTCCAATCATCGCGTCGTCGGCCTGAAGAAAACGGACTCCGGCTGGGAAGTCCGCGTCAGGGATCTCGATACAAATGTCATCCGCACGAACCACGCAAAATTCGTCTTCGTCGGCGCGGGTGGCGGCAGTCTCTCCTTGCTGCAAAAGTCTGGAATTCCCGAGGCGAAGGGCATGGGCGGTTTCCCGATCGGCGGCCAATGGCTGGTTTGCGAAAACCCCGAGATCATCAAAAAGCATCAGGCCAAAGTCTACGGCCAGCCCCTCCCCGCCGCGCCGACCATGGCTGCACCGCATCTCGATTCCCGCATTCTCGATGGAAAGAAAACACTGCTCTTCGGACCGTTCGCCGCATGGACCACCAAGTTCCTCCACAAAAAGGGCAGCGTCACGGACCTGCCGTTTTCGGTTCGCCCCGACAATCTTTTTACCTTGATCAACATCGGCATTCACAATTTCGATCTCGTCCGCTATCTCCTTCAGCAAGGCACGCAGAGCATGGAAGACCGCATGGAAGTGCTCCGCGTCTTTTACCCCGCTGCCCGGACCGGGGACTGGAAATTGATCGACGCCGGAATTCGCGTGCAGGCGATCAAGGAGACCGATGGCAAAGCCGGTATCGTCCACTACGGCACGGAAGTCATCACCAATGCCGACCGCAGCATTTCCGCCCTGCTCGGCGCGTCGCCCGGAGCCTCGGTCTCCGTGAACATCGTGTTGGATGTGATCAAACTCTGTTTCGCGCACCTGCTGGATCGCCCGGAAGGAAAGGCGCGCATGAAGGAAATGCTTCCAACCTACGACGAGGATATCAAGCTCCCCGAAAACGCCAACCGTTTCCGGGAAGTCAGTCGCAAGGTCGATGAAGTTTTGGGACTGTAAGTGCCAAGTGGTAGCCGTCGACCTCGGAGGGAAAGGCATCGCCGCTAGGGACAGCGGCGGCTACCTATTGAGGCGCGACGGTTACCCTTTTTTCCGCGCGACGACAAAGCTGTTGAGCATCACAAAGCGAAACGGCGTGGCATCCAGCACGGCCTCCAACAACTTGGGCACAGGCCGATCCACGCAGGAGACGTTAATGTGCGCAAATTTTCTCGTCCAAAAATACTGGCGGATATCGACCGCATTGGTGGCCACAATCGCATCGTCATCCGGCATTGGATTGTCCCGGACCAACGGAGTCAATTTTTCAAACAAGATCGATCCCGGATCGCGGGAATACTGGCGCGTATGCCGCCAGAGGGTCTTGAGATTCTGGATTTTTTGCGACACACCCTGCATATGGGGATGATAATCGCGCCAGCCAATCACGCGTAAGAAATTGGGACTGGAAACGATCATCGTTCCTCCCGGACGAAGCACCCGGTTCATTTCGTCGAGAAACGAGACGGGATCCTCGACATGCTCCAACACATTGAAAGCTCCCACCGCATCGAATGAATCGTTCGCAAAGGGAATCGCTTTGCCATCGTAAACGCCGCAGGCGGACGAATGCTCCCGGGCCATGTCGATGCTCGTTTGCGAGACATCGATGCCGCTGGCTTGAAAGCCCCAGGAGGACAGATCCCGCACGACCTGCCCAACCCCACAGCCGACATCGAGGATGGCCGCCTGGGGTTTCAACCGGTAACAAAGCGCGCGGGCGTACTTGTGATAAAAGGATTGTGAGGCGCAAAGCAGCGGAGCGGATTGAAACCGGCGCGGATCGGAATCGCGAAGATTTTCCGAATAGCGACGGTTATTTTTATAGAAGTCGACGTTCACAGGGAGGCGTCCGATCCAATCCGCTTCAGGATCACGATGTTGCTTTGATTCCAAAAGATCTGCCACTGACCGCTCTTGAGAAGGTGGTTGATCGTATCAGCGCGAAGCTTGGTTGCGTCGGGATTGTATCCACCCTGCCGCCAACCGCATTGGTCGTTCTGCAGATCGCTGACAATGTAGTCGATCTGTTCCGGGTGAACATTCGTCGTCGCAAAATTCGCGTCGAGCATCGCCTTGAAATCAAAATTTTTATCGTACAGATCACCCATGACCAGGTTCGTGCGATTTGAAAGATAGGCGCTGTAACGATGCGGGCTGTAAACCGCAGCATCGGGCGGAATTTTATCAAAAGCCTCGTGCAGCCCGCTGCTCAGCGCGTCATCCCGCCCCATCGCCAGTCCCGTGTAGAATCCCATCACCGGACACACCAGCAGGGCATTCATAAAAAATGTGCCGATCAATACCATGAGCCCCAAACGGGTCGAGACCTCCCAACGGGCCAGAAAAAACACCAGGGCCATATAACCCGCAAAAAGCGCGAACTGATAATAATAAGCATGAAAATAGAGATAGAATTCCTGGTCGCTCATCAGGAAATAAATCGGAAACGGCAAAAGGAGAGCGAGGCCTCGCCGCGAGAGAAAAACCAACAGGAGCGGAAGTCCGACCAGCGATATCACATGGGCCCAGCGCATCGGGGCGAGCAGCATCGAAACCGTCCTGAAGGGATCCTGAATCAAAGCCGACGCCAGTTGAGACACCGAGTCGGCGTTCCAGCCCGCATAATGATAGCCGAGCAAGTTGTGCTGTTCCGGAGTGCGCATGAGCGGGATAAGAATCTCCACCGAAAAAAGGAAGCAACTCAATCCCGCTCCAAGTGCCCACCATCCGTATCGTTTGCGCCAGGCGATTCCGTCATCCGCTAATAGCAGAGATAGCCCCAGGGCCGCATAAATCAGGGCCGCTTGTTCGCCACTGGTCACGGCGATGGCGAAGCTGATCCAAAATCGGAGGCTTTGATTTCGCCGATAAAAATAATAAGACCAGAGCACCGCCGCCAAAATCCAGGATTCCGGGTGAAAGGGAGCCATCGCCATGTGAAGCAGCAGCGGACTGGCCAACATCGTCGCCGCAATGAGAAACGCGACCAGCGGACGCCGCAGAATTTCCACCGCCACGAGATAGAGCGGGATCACCGCGCTGTAAATTCCCACGACCTGGAGAATGAAGAGCGTCTCCGGGTAGGGAAACATCGCGTAGATCGGCGCGATCAACACCAGCACCAGCATGGTGTGCAGGCCGAGCAAATTCGGACCGTCGTATGCGGTATCGCGAAACCAATTTCCGTGCAGCGTGTTGACGATCGCATTTTGAATGGCCGCCGTGTCGCAGGCTATGGTCAAAAAATTGCGATGCAAGATCAGGGCCAGCCCCATCACGAGAGCCGTGACCAAGGTCGCCATCACCGCCAGAAGCACAAAGTAAAATCGCTCCTCGCTCAAGCGGGCAAGCCGGCGGTCCCACTCGTCGAGAAATTTCATGTTGCGAGGAGAATCCAAGCGGGAAATGGGCGGACTGGCAAGACGCCGCAGTTCCGGACAGTGCCTTGATTCAAATCAGAAGGTTATTCCAAACTGCTTGAGAATGGCCTTCATCATGAAAAAGCCCGCGATCGTAGCCGTACTGGCCAGAAGCAGGGCGGCATAAAACGGCACGTTCCAGCGGGTCAGTAACGGCGGCAGCAGCGCAAAGAGAATCAGCGAAGGCACAACGTACCAAATCACCGACCACGAAAACGCCGCTACCCGCGCCGCGTCGTGGGTGTCATGGTACATCCAGATCATCGCCAGCAGGGAGATCAACGGCAACGACGCCAACAACGCAGCCAGCGAGGTATTGCAACGACTGATTTCCGATATACCCCACATGAGCAGAGCGCTGATCGCTAACTTCAAAAAGGGATTCATCTCTTACGCCACAATAAACCATTGATCGTCCGGCACAGCACCCAAATAAACCTACCGAAATCCCGACTCAAAAACGAAGTTGCCTAGATCAGTCGGGTTTGTATTGTCTATCGGAACAGTAAACAACCCCCTCTCTCACCATTATGCCTATCTACAATAGCGTTCTCGAAACCATCGGTCGTACTCCGCTCATCAAATTGAATCGCATGGCCGAAGGTCTCGATGCCACCATCGCCATCAAAGCCGAGTTCTTCAATCCCCTCGGCAGCGTCAAGGATCGTATCGGCTTGGCCATGATCGAGGCGGGCGAAAAAGCGGGCAAAATCAACAAGGACACCGTCATTATCGAGCCGACCTCCGGCAACACCGGCATCGCGCTTGCCTTTGTGGCCGCAGCCAAGGGCTACAAGCTGATCCTGACCATGCCGGAAAGCATGTCGCTGGAACGGCGGACGCTTCTCGCGCTGCTCGGCGCGAAACTCGTGCTCACCCCGGCGGCGGAAGGCATGAAGGGCGCGATTGCCAAGGCCAAGGCGATCCAGGAAGAGACGCCGAACTCCTTCATCCCGCAACAGTTTGAAAACCCGGCCAACCCGGAGATTCATCGCAAAACCACCGCTGAAGAAATCTGGAACGATACCGATGGCAAGATCGACATCCTCGTCTCGGCCGTCGGCACTGGCGGCACCATCACTGGTGTCTCCGAAGTGATCAAGGCGCGCAAGCCCGGCTTCATCTCCATCGCCGTCGAGCCCAAGGATTCCCCCGTCATCACCCAGACGATGAAGGGCGAGCCGCTCAAGCCCGGACCTCATAAGATTCAGGGCACCGGCGCCGGTTTCGTCCCGGGAAATCTCCACCTCAAAATCGTTGATGAAGTCATCACCGTCACCAATGAGGAGGCTCTCGTCACCGCGCGCCGCCTAGCCAAAGAGGAAGGCCTCCTGGTCGGCATCTCCACCGGTGCGAACGTCTTTGCGGCAATTCAGGTCGCGAAGCGTCCCGAGAACAAGGGAAAGCTGATCGTCACCATCGGCTGCAGCACGGGCGAACGTTACCTTTCGACCGCACTGGCCGAGGAAGCGCGCAAAGAAGTCGGCGCGTAATCGCACCGGTGCCTGAGGTGCAGCGACGCGTGTCCAGCGCGTCGCTGGTTTGATCGTAAATCCGTTCGGCGATGGGACGATTCCGTTACCCACCATCGCTTCCTCTCATATTGGCTGTTTACTTGCCAAATGGGAGTGCCTAAAATAAGACCCATAGAAACTCAAGCCTATTTTTTGTTGGAAGAAGCTTGGGTGAGACCCATGAGACGTCTTAATTTCTCTTTTCATTTCAGTAGGAGAAGCGCGTGAAAGATGCCACGCGCTCGCAAGCCCTGCCCCGACGCCCGATTCTCCTGCGGCAACCGGAACAGGAAGCGGGCGAATCGCTTCCACCCTCCCCGGAAGCGGCCCCCCAGCGAACCGCCCAGTTGGCGATTTCTCGAACCGCAAGCCTGATTGCGCACGCACCCCCATCTGCTCATCCCCCAGTCATGCCACCAGTATCGCCAGCTCCGGCAATTGATCTGCAAGCCGAAGTCATCAAGCTGCGGGAGAAAGTGGAGAAGTATCGCCACAGCCTGCAGCAGTGGGCCCAGGCGGAAGTTGACTGGAACGGTCAACGGCGCCTTTTCGAGTTGATGACGGAAAACATTTCGGACCTCATCGTGCTGACCAATTGCGAGGGCAACCGGCTCTGGAGCAATCCGGCCTACGGTCGAGTCATGGGGTTTCAAGCGGAAGAGTTGGCCGGAACCTTTGTCCTCACGGAAGTGCATCCGGACGATCAAGCCCGGGCCATCGAGGCCATGAACCACGCCATCCAGCAGGGCGCATCCAGGAAACTTGAATATCGCGTCCAGCAAAAGGGAGGCACCTGGGCGACTTTCGCCACCGAGACATTCCCGATCACCAACACCGATGGAAAAGTCGAATCGGTCCTGTTGATCAGCCACGATATTACGGAAAACAAACGGCTGGCGGAGGAACTCTCCATGGCCAGCACCGAGGCCACGGCCTCCACCATGGTCGAGGCGATGGCCCACGATTTTGACCAGATTTTGACCAACGTCGTCGGCAATCTCACCATCGCAAAAAATCTCAACGGCCCCCACAACGCCATCGCGATTCGACTCAGCGAAATCGAGCGCTCCCTCCAGCGCGCGCGCGATCTCATCGAGCAAATGTTTTCCATCTCCCCCGGCCAGGCGCAGCCCAAGGTCCGGATGACACTTGAGAAAGCGTTGGAAGAACCGGTCGCCTCCGTCTTGCGGGGGACGATGGTGAGGGCGGAATATCTTTTCCCGCGCAATCTTCCCGAATTGGAAATCGACGCGGAAGCCTTCGCCCATGCCATCCGGAATATCGTGACCAATTCCCTTCAGGCGATGGACAAGGGCGTGATCCGATTTACGGCGGAAACGATGTCACGGGAGCATCTCTCCAACCGCCCGGATCTTCCCCTGAAGGCGGACGAATATATCTGCCTTCGGATTCAGGACCAGGGACATGGCATCGCCGAAAAAGCGCTGCCCCGCGTTTTTGAACCCTACTTCACCACGCGCAAAGGCTCACAGGGACTTGGCCTCAGCCGCGCGCTTTCTTCCGTCCAGCGCATGGGCGGAACCGTCCTGATCGATTCCACCCCCGGCGTCGGCACCATCGTTTCCATCTACATCCCCACCGCCAAGGGTGAGAGGGCGACATTCGATCCCGCTGCGACGGCTGTTCCGCTGCCGACTCGCCCGGGCATCACGCGAACAGGTTCCGTCTCGTTGCGTACCGGCACGGTCTCGTTGCCCAAGGTCGGCGGACAAAAGAAACGCATCCTGTTGATGGACGATGAACAGATGATCCTCGATATCGTCAGCCGGATGCTCGGTCACCTCGGCTACGACGTCACTACTTGCACGGATGGCTCACAGGCCATCGCCGCATTTTCCAAGGCGAAGGCCCACTCGGAAACATTCGACGTCGTGATGATGGATCTGGTCATCCCCAACGGCGTCGGTGGCGAGGACGCGGTCAAGACGATCAAGAAGATCGATCCCAATGCCAAGGTCATCGCGAGCAGCGGCCATCTCGATCATCCGGTCATGACCGACCACAATAAATTCGGCTTCAACGCCGTCCTCGAAAAGCCCTACAAATTGGAAAAGCTCCAGCAAGTGATCGAGACGGTCATCAACACGCCGGTGTAAAAAATTCCGTCATCCTGAGCTTGTCGAAGGATCAGCCTCGTATTCACCTAAGCGAGCCATGTCCGATTTCTAAATCCATGCTTAGCCTTTTTAGGAATCGTTAGCCGAAGCTTGACCGTATTGACGAGTCTGATCCTTCGACAAGCTCAGGATGACGGATTGTTTATCTGGTAATTTTTCCTGATCACTCACTCCGCATCGAATCCGGATCAATCCCGTTCACGCGGCACCAATCCGCATAAGCCGCCGGGGCAATTTCCGAAGGCTTGATCTCACTCCGCCCACCCCAAAACACATTCGTGTAACTGAAAGGCATCCCGATGCGATGCAAATGCTCATCGATCGCCGCCTTGTGCGTCCGCACCAAGTCGCGATCCGTCCCGTGGGCCACCGCCATGATGTTGACGTCCTTGAATTCCGGGCCGCCCTCGCGCCAATAGCAGTGCGTGAGAATATGGTGCCGCCCGATCTCGCGACCCGCCTCAATTTCCCGGCCCACAGGCACCGCCCAATGAAAAAGCGCGTTAAACTTGGTGACCCGTTCACCCGTGGCCGTCGGCTTCACGTGCTCCAGAAAAGTTGAAAATCGCCCGATCACCTTGCGTTCATCGAAGCTCTCCGCCACCTCAAAGAAAACCGGCAGCGGAAGATCCGCTTCCTTCGCCCGCGCTTCCCAAAGATTCTCGCCGAGTTCCTCCGGCGCAAAATCGCGCTTCAGCGCCATTAGGACACGCCATTCGAGTTCATCCAGCTTGACGCTCCGTACCACATGCATCTCTGCCGAGGTATCCGCCTTCGATCCCGGCTCAATTAGTTTGCGACGCGTATGACCGACCCCCAGCGCAAAAATCCCTTTGGCCGGCATCAACCGGTAATGCTTCGCACCGACCTTATCGCGCAGATAGTCCGCATGCTTCTTCATCGAAAAGCCATGCGGCACCTTCAGCGTTGTCCAAAGTTTATATTGCGAACCCGCCGTCGCCGCATCCGTCGAGCGCAGCACCACATGACCGGAAAACGGATCGCGTTGGACCATGAAATCAAACGCGGCATCAAGCCCGTCCCCATCGACCTCCCACGCGACAAGCGCCCCCGGCGCAAGATCCGTCGCCATCAACGTCTGCCGCACGCGCCGAATCGTCCCCGCCTGCAACATCGCACGAATGCGTTCAATCACCGTTTCAACCGGCAACCCACAACCCCGCGCAATCTCCGTCATCGGATTGCGCACAAACCCCGCAATACAATCCTCCGACACCGCCAGAATGCGGGCATTGATCTCGTCGGTATGGCTGATAGCGGCAGAAGAGGACATTGCCATGAGATTAGCGGGCAAAGTGGAGAGACGCAATCACCGGTAGTGATACCGTTCGGACTTAGCGGAACATTTTCTCTCAACCATCCGTCATCCTGAGCTTGTCGAAGGATCAGCTTTCGGTGACTTTCGCGATAAAAACGGGGTTGATAACGACTAAATGCCCTGGAAGCTGATCCTTCGACAAGCTCAGGATGACGGATTACTAGAGATACCTTTTCGTTAAACCCCAAAGCCACTTCTGGCTCAACCTGCGTTCCTATGGTACAAGTAATCATGGGTAAACACGCGCACTCGCACGCCATCGACGCCACCGCATGGCTACGCCAAAACGGCCTGCGTGCCACCCATGGACGCATCGCCATCGTTCAGCTACTCGACAACAGCTCTGTTCCCCTCACCCTCGCCGACATCCATGAGAAGGTGCGCGCCGAGGGCTGCGACTTCGCCACCGTTTTCCGCTTCATCTCCATTCTCGAAGAAAAAGAACTGGTCCAGCGCGTCGCCTGGATCGACGGCACCACCCGCCACGAAATCCGCGCGCGCGATGGCCATCACCACCATCACTATCTCATCTGCCGCACCTGCCATAAAGTCGAGCCCATCGACGAATGCGTCGTCGAACGCTTCGAAAGCCAGATCGCCAAGGAGCGCGGTTACGCCGGATTAAGCCACTCCCTCCAACTCTCCGGCGTCTGCCCCGCCTGCCAAAAGCCCGCCGCAAAAACGCGAAAGAAGCCTTAGCCACAAAAGGGCGCAAAGAACGCATAGGTCAGAAATCCTTTTCTTTGTGCTCTCTGCGTTCTCTTGTGGCTAATCCCCTTCCTGTAATTTCCCCCGCTTCCTCCGCCTTCCCAATCCCGTTAATCTTGTTAATCCTGTCAAAAACTTCCTCTACTCAATTTGGTAAATTTGGAAATTTGGTCCCGCCTCCCTCTCTTCCCCATTCCGTTAATTCCGTCTGCCTTCCGTAATTCCGTCAAAAATCTCCCTTCCCCAACCTTTGTGGCTAACCCCTCGACAAGCCCGCGTTGACCGACAATAATAATGCCATGCGATGGGTCATTGTGTGTGTCGTCGGGATTATCCTCATCGCCGGAGAACAAGCCGTCCGCGCGGCGCATCCCAAAACAAGCGACACAGATGTCGCGCTCTCCGGCCCTGTGTTCAAAGTCGGCACCCTGCAATTCATCGTTCCCTCCAAGTGGATCGCCGAACCCTCAAATAACCCGGCCCGCGTCGGCCAATGGTCGGTTCCTCCCCTGCATGGCGAAAGCGAAGGCGGCGAGGTCGTGGTTTTTTTCTTCGGCCCGGGGTTGGGCGGCAGCACCAAGGACAACATCGAGGCCTGGATCGGCACCATGTTTAACGCCGAGGGCCATCCCGCCGCCGCCGAAGTGAAGACCCACGGAACCGCCAGCCTGAATTCAATGCCCGGCTTCAAAATTTCCCAAGTCGTCATCTTCGGTACCTACAACCAAGTCGTCCCTCTTCCCGGCGTTCCGCCCCGCGCTCAACCCAATTACGGGTTGCTCGGCGCAGTAATCGAAAATCCCCGGGGCAATATCTACTGGCGCTTCACTGGACCTGAACCGCTGATCACCGCCAACATTCCACTTTTCAACAAGATCATCGACAGCGTCAAACCCCAGGACAAATAATCCATTCGTCATGTCGTCCAAGGATTCCAAGTCTCTCCCGGAACCTCCACAGGTTTCACTTTCGCTCTTCAGCCACGGACTTGACCTCGACGCCACCCTCACCAGCGGACAGGCTTTTTCCTGGAAACGCACCGCCGACGGGCGCTGGCGCGGCTGGATCGATCGCCAACCCTGCCTCGTCTGGTCGCAAGGCGACGCCCTCCGCGCGGTCGGCCCTGATCTCACCCGTGATGCGGTGACCCGTTACTTCGGTCTCGATCTCCCGATCCGCGAAATCTTCGCCACTTTCCCCAGCGACCCCCACCTCGATGCCGCCCGCGCCTTTGCCCCCGGCCTGCGCATCCTCCGGCAGGACCCATGGGAAACGCTCTGCAATTTCATCTGCTCGTCCCTGAAGCAGATCGTGCAGATCGAACAGATCAACCACGAACTGCGCCGCGTCTTCGGCGATGAAATCGGCGAGGGCCTCCATCTCTTTCCCGATCCCTCGCGCCTCGCGCTGGCCACGGAAGCCAAGCTGCGCACCTGCAAGCTCGGCTTCCGCGCGCGTCATCTTTTCGTCGCCGCACGACAGATCGCTTCCAGCGAAGTTTCCCTTGATCGAATCGCCACGCTACCCACGGCAGAAGCGCGCGAACAACTGATGCGCATCCAGGGCGTCGGTGAGAAAGTCGCCAACTGCATCCTGCTCTTTGCCTACGCCCGCCAGGACGTCTTCCCCATCGACGTCTGGGTCGAGCGCGTGCTGCGCCAGCTCTATTTCCACAACAGCCAACGCGTCAAACACGAGCGCCTGCGCACCTTCGCCGATTCCCATTTCGGCCCCCACCGCGGTTACGCCCAGCAATTTCTTTTCCACTGGATTCGCAAGGATCCGAAAGCGCTCCCCGCAGAAAAGCCAACCGCGCCGCGCATCCGGAAAAAATCGCCAACTCATCAAGCCACCGAATCGTCGGATACGAAAAGTTAGTCGACGACGATATCCTGTACGGGATTTCTGCAAACTCTCACATTTAGCATTAGTCATCCTGAGCTTGTCGAAGGATCAGTTCCGCCTGCCTTCTCAGTCGTACCGAAACGACCTCGTTAATCTGCTTGCCATGTCCATTAATATTTTGCTTGCATTATCTTCCCACAGATTAGCTTATGAAATTTTTTACGCTTAAATACGGACGAAATGAGATATCGATCCCCATTCTCGTCGTTTGGTTAAGCTTCGTCGCTGCTGGCCTGCTTCAGGCCCAGACCCAGGTGAATACCGGCACAATCGATCTCGGCCCCACCAATCTCAGCATCACAAATGCCGCGCCGATCACTGGCGTCACTGCGACAAATGCCTCACCTGCCAATCCGCTGGCCTTGAGTTCACCACTCCCGGCAAGTTCGGATGCTTCATCATTAACGGTGCAAAAGCCCACGAGCCCCATCTCACCCGCTTCCATCGCGAACCCCGGCATGGGCGAAGATCCGGTACAGATTCCCGACTGGAGAATTCTCGCCGCACTGATGACGATCGGTTCGCTGGCCGGATTTCTTCTCTATCAAAGCGGCCTCACGCGGGCGAAAAACTGCGGTCATTCGGCGACGCTGCTGGTGGTCGGAGTCATTTTCGGCCTGGTCGGCTATTGGATGGGCGGGTTCGCCGTACAAACAGGCGGAGTGGGCGATGCGCATGCGGCATTGGCCGAATCAATTCCTTCCGCAGGCCGAAGCGCGCTCGATCACGAACTGGGTTTCACGGCGCGGGGACACCATTGGGGAATCATGGGCAGCTCCGGTTTTTTCCTCATGACCGACGAAACCACGAGCAACGGCAGTTCCGCTCTTTTCCTCAATCAAGCCGCACTGCTCGCCCTGGCGCTGGCCGCTGCACTCGGGGCATCGTTGGAACGGGCCCGCGTGCTTGCCATGGCGGTTTTCTCTTTTTTGATCGGCGTCCTCATCTATCCGCTGCTCGCCAACTGGGTCTGGGGAGGCGGCTGGCTGGCTGAACTCGGTCGCGAGTATGGGCTGGGCCACGGCTTCGTCGATCTCGCTGGCGCCGGGGTGGTCCATGAAACAGCGGGCACGATCGCTTTGGTCATCGCCATTGTGCTGGGACCGCGTGCCGGTCGTTTCGATAAAGACAAGAAAGCCATTCCGGGACATCACATGCCGTTCGTCCTGCTCGGCGCAAGCCTCCTTCTCATTTCATGGACGGCCACCAATGCCTTCGCCAATGAAGATCCCATGGCCATGTCCACGCCGGTCGCTGGCGTGGCCGCAGTCAATACGTTGCTGGCCGCAGCGGCGGGACTGATCGTTTCATTTTTCCTCGCGGGCTGGCAAAAGCGGCGTCCCGACCCGGCCCTGCTCTGTCGTGGACTCCTCGGCGGCGCGGTCGCCAGTTGCGGCTGCAGCGCGTTGATCGACCCGTGGGCGGCCTTCGTCATCGGCGGCATTGCGGGCCTGCTCGTCCAAGGCGCTTTCGCCTTTTTTGAAAAGCGACAAATCGACGATCCCGGCGGCGCGGCGGCAATTCACGGCATGGGTGGCGCGTGGGGCGTGCTCGCAACCGGATTTTTTGCCAACGGCACCGCCGGTCGCGGACTCAACGGCGTCGATGGCCCTGTACGCGGACTCTTCTTCGGCGGGGCGGTGCATCAACTCATAGCCCAAGTAATCGGCATGATCACTGGCTTCGTGGTCGTCTTTATCCTCGGCTACGCCTGCCTTGTCCTGGTCCAAAAAATCCTCGGCATCCGCGTCCCCGTAGCCGATGAAACGGAAGGTCTCGACTGGCCCCAGACCGGTGCCCTCGGCTATCAAGGCGATGCCGACCCGGATTCCAAGAGCTGAACGTCCTTCCACCGAAGGGAAGTTTCACGCAACGACCGCAACGGACGGATTTTCTGTTTTCGCTGCGACCGTTGCGTCGTTGCGCGAAACAATCTCCTATCTTCCTGTTAAAAAATTCCGTTAATTTGGGAAAATTTGGTAATTCCGTCAAAATTCAGCCCGTCGTTTGATAGGTCCGCATGATTGACCTCCCCAACACTTTTCCTATGCTAGGCAGAACTCGCTCATGACCCCGGCACCTAAAAACACCATCGCCATTTCGCTGGAGACCTTCCGCGACCAGGCGACCGATCCGCTCCTGGATCGCGCGCAGGAAACCTTGCGCAAATCGCAGCAGTACCTTCTCGGCGCGCAAAAGGCCGACGGTTATTGGGTCGGAGAGCTCTTTGTCGATACGACCCTGGTCTCCGATGTCGTCGCTTACATGCACTGGTCCGGCGAGGTCGACTTCAACAAGCAGTCCCGTTGCGTGAAACATCTGCTTGATCGCCAGCAACCGGACGGCGGCTGGAACACCTATTACAAGGGCCCGAGCGAACTCAATGCCACGGTGAAGGCCTACTTCGCGCTGAAGCTCGCCGGCTTTTCCCCGGATGATCCCCGCATGTCCCGCGCCCACGCCACCATCGTCCGGCTCGGCGGTATTCCCAAGGCCAATACCTACACCAAGCTCGGTCTGGCCACGTTCGGTCAATATCCGTGGAAACATCTCCCGATCATTCCGTCCGAGATCATCCTGCTCCCGACCTGGCTCTATTTTAATATCTACGAGATGTCGTCATGGAGCCGCGCCATGGTCGTGCCTCTCTCCATCATCAATCATTTCAAGCCGGTGCGTCATCTGCCGCCGGAGAAGCAGCTGCACGAATTGTTCCCGTACGGCACGGAGCACTTGAACCTCGGTATGCGCTTCGACAAGAAGCTCTTCACCTGGAAAAACTTCTTCCTCGGCTGGAACAGCGTCCTCAAGTTTCTCGACACGCTGCCTTGGAAACCGTTCCGCAGCCGCGCGCTGAAAAAAGCGGAAGCTTGGATTCTGGAGCGGATCGTCGAGGGCTCCGACGGTCTCGGTGCCATTTTCCCCAGCATGCTCTACACGCTGATGGCGTTGAAGACGCTGGGTTACGGCGATGAAAATCCCATCATCCGCAAAACCACCAAGGATTTCCTCGACTTGGAAATGGACGACGCCGAGCACGATGACTTCCGGGTCATGCCCTGCCATTCGCCGATATGGGATTCGGCCATCACCGCCTTCGCTCTGGTGGAATCGGGCATTCCAGCGGATCACCCCGCCATCCAAAAGTCGGGCGAATGGATCCTCTCCAAGGAAGTGAAGGATTTCCGCGGCGATTGGAAACACAAGAACCCGACGCCGATCACCAGCGGTTGGGCCTTCGAGTACAACAACAAGTATTATCCCGACGTAGACGACACCTTCAAAGTGTTGCTCGCGATGAGCGTGATCAAGATGCCCGACGAGGCAGTCAAGAAGCAGACCATGGAGCGTGCCCTTGCGTGGTCGGTCAGTTTCCAGTGCAAAAACGGAGGCTTCGCCGCTTTCGACAAGGATGTCACCAAGCAGTGGCTGCAGGACGTCCCCTTTGCTGATCACAATGCGATTCTCGATCCGCCGTGCAGCGATATCACGTCACGCGCTCTGGAAGTTTTTGGACGGATGGGCCTCAGTATCAAGAAACCCTTCATCAAGAAGGCGATCAAGTTTGTCCGCGATACACAGTTGCTCGATGGTTCATGGGAAGGGCGCTGGGGCGTGAATTACATCTACGGAACGTGGCTGGTACTGCGCGGGCTGCGTGCCATCGGCGAGGACATGAATCAGGATTGGATTTTGCGCGGCCTGAACTGGCTCGAGTCGTGCCAAAACGCCGACGGCGGCTGGGGCGAAACCTGCGCGACCTACGACAATCCCCAACTCAAGGGCCAGGGCGAAAGCACGCCGTCCCAAACCGCGTGGGCGCTCATGGGCATCATCGCCGCGACCGATCACCTGCGCCCCAGCATCCTGCGCGGCGTCGAGCACCTTGTCCGCACGCAAAACGCGGACGGCACTTGGACGGAGGATCACGTCACCGGCACCGGGTTCCCGAAAGTCTTTTATCTTAAGTACGACATGTACCGGAACAACTGGCCGCTCCTGGCGCTGTCCGATTTCCAGCGCCTCGCCGCCCGGGAACGCCGATGATCTGCTACGCTTTTCCGCTCGCCCACGAGGCGGAGGAATTCCTGAAAATCTGCACGCAGAAAGAGCAGTTTTCGATCGGGAACCTACACTGCACCCTCGGTAATTTTGGAGGACGTCCCATCCTCGTTGCACTGGTCGGCATGGGCCAAAGCCGGGCCGGAGAAAATACGGAAACCATCTTCCAATATTTTCGTCCCAAGGCCGTGGTCCTCGCGGGCTATGGTGGCGCCCTGGTTCCGCAAATGCATGTGGGCCAAGTGACGCTCTCCACCAACTTTACTTCCGAGGCCGTGCAACCGTTCCTTCGCATTCTTTCCGGATTTGATTTCGCAAGTTTTTGCACGACGGATGAAATCATCGGTACGCCCGCAAGGCGCGAAGAGTACGCCGCCGCAACCCAAAGTCAGGTCGTCGAAATGGAAACCGCCGCCGTCGCCGATGTCGTGGTACCCCGCGAAATTCCGTTTCTGGCCGTGCGCGTCATCAGTGATGATTATCAGCAGGTGCTGCCCGTCGGGGCACTCGCCGCCGGCTTCAACCCGGCCAAGGGCCGCGCCACTCCGCTGCGCTTGCTCATCTATCTCGCGCTGCATCCCCGTGAATTCAAGCCATTCAAACATTTTGTCTCAGGCCTCGGACTTGCCCGAAAAAATCTCACTGTCTTTTTGCAACAGCTCAATGATGAACTGCCGTCGCATTGGTAAACCAGAGATTTCGTGTCAGACCAAGCCTCGACAAAGAATATCCGCACCGACTGGCGTATAACTCACCTCGCGCAACTGGATCGGCACCGGCAAATTTCCCAACGCGCGAGGAACCGTTCCCATCACCGCTGGCGCAATGAAGAAAGCCACCTCGTTGACCAGCCCCGCGCGAAATGCCTCCGTCAAAATCCTGCCTCCTCCCTCGACAAGAAGATGCGAAACATCCCACGCGCCAAGCGTCGCCATGATTTCCACCAGGGGCGTTCCTTTGAAAACAAGCGTTCGGTCGCGATGCTTGTCCGAGAACAGATGCAGCCCGTTCGATAACTTTCCCGTTTTGGTCACAACGACCCGCCACGGCTGAATTTTTCCCTGGCGTTCCGGCAGCCGCACCGTCAACCGAGGGTTATCTTGCCGCGCCGTCTCCGCTCCAACCAAAATAGCATCCGACTCCCAACGTAATTCATGCGCAGCTTTTCTCGCGGCGGGTGAAGTGAGCCATCGATCATCGCCCGGCGGCGTGACGATGCGTCCATCGAGCGACAAAGCGATCTTGGCCACGACCCATGGACGTTGATGAACAATCCACCAATTAAAATCTCGATTAAGCGCCGCAGCGTCCTCCTTAAGCAGGCCTGAAGAAACTTTAACCCCGGCAGCCCGCAGCAATCGCGTGGCCGCTCCGGCATGAGCGGGATTCGGATCGGTCGCGGCAAAAACGACGCGTGCAATTTTCTTCCGTAGAATCAGGTCGGTACATGGCGGCGTTCGGCCTCGGGTCGAACACGGCTCCAGCGTTACATAGAGCGTCGCTCCTTCCACCGCGTGACCGCGCTTCTCTGCATCGGCCACGGCGTTGACTTCCGCATGCGGTCCTCCCGCGCGCCGATGATACCCCTCCCCGATGATCTTGCCACTCCGCACAAGCACGGCACCTACTCGCGGATTGGGCAGCGTCAGCCCCACTCCTAACCGCGCCAATTCCAAAGCACGACGCAAAAAGCGCCGGTCACTTGTCAAAGAAGTTATCAACAAATTCCCTCGCTTCAAACCGTTTCAGGTCTTCTGGTTTTTCGCCTCGTCCCAAGTAATAGGTGGGCAATCCCAATTCAGCGCGCACGGCGGCGACCATTCCTCCGCGAGCGGAGCCATCCAGCTTGGTGACGATGAGTCCAGTCAAACCGATCGCTTCATGAAATTCCCGCGTCTGTTGCAAGACACCACTGCCAGTCGTGCCATCGGCAACCAGCCAGGTGTGATGCGGAATCGTCTCTGCTTTTTTCTGGAGGCTGCGCTTGATCTTGCCGAGTTCAAGCAGCAGGTTGCGTTTGTTCGCCTGACGTCCCGCCGTATCGATGACCAGCAAGTCCATCTTGGTTTCCTGCGCAGCCAAAAATGATCTCACCGCGACACTCGCTGGATCCGTCCCCGGCGCCGCGCTCGTGACCGGAATATTAAGGCGCGCTCCCCACGCCTCCAGTTGCTCCGCGGCGGCGGCGCGAAAAGTATCTGCAGCCCCGAGATGAACGGCACGTCCTTCCCGTTGTGCCCGCGCTGCAAGCTTCGCCGCCGTGGTGGTCTTGCCGCTGCCATTCACCCCAACGAGAAGAATGACCTCGGGCTTGTGCTTGATCGGCAACGGCGGCGGAATGCGTACCAGCTTTTCCATTTTCTCGCGCAGAAAGGTCGCGGCTTTTTCGGGCGCACGTGCCAGCCCCTTTTCCTTGATCTCTTCCACCCACTCCGTGGCCAGCTTGACGCCCAGGTCGGCTTCAATCAACAACGCCTCCCAATCAATTTCCTCCCCTGTACTACCGCGAAAGCGATCAACTAACTTATTCCAAAAACTCATGACGGGAACGGTTAGATTAAGCGGTGGGCTGCTGCAAAAGAATGACGCGCAGGGGGAAGTGCAGCTTCAATTCGCCATCGAGCAAGATTTCGACATGGTGCGCACCATCTTCCTTAAACTGGAGTCCGCCAAAGATATTCACGTTGGTCGTGTGACTGTTTTCGTTTTCGAGATGGAACTGCGTCTTCGCTGGCGGAGCGAGGAGCGTTTGCTCATCAGGACCGACAAGGCGGGTTTCCTGCTCGAACTGGCCGACGCCAGAGGACCAGCGCGTCCAAACGCAAAGCTTGATGACTTGGATGGGCAACGTCGGCGCGCCAATAAAATTCACAATGCCAATGATGGTGTGCGCCCCACTGGCTTCGACGCGGACATCTTCGCAGGCGAAGGAGGCCTGCAGGTCGGGGATCATGCGGTTAAGAGAGGACATCTCTTTACTTTCTAACACGCGGATCAAGCGTGTCACGCAAACCATCGCCAAGAAAATTCAGGGCCAGTAGGGTCAGCCCCATCATTCCTCCGGGAAATAAGAGTGTCCACCAATAGGAGTGGACCGGATTGATCAGCGCTGCGGCTTCCGAAATGAGCGTGCCCCAACTCGCATCGGGCGCCTGCACCCCGAGACCGAGAAAGCTGAGGAACGATTCATCGAGCATAACCGCCGGAATCGTAAGCGTTAGATAAACAAGAATAAGCCCACTGAGATTGGGCAGAAGATGCTTCCAAAGAATTTGCAAATGCGATTGCCCCAACGCCAGCGAGGCTTGAACAAACGCCTGCTGTTTCAGAACCAAGACCTGTCCGCGAATGATACGCGCCATGGTGAACCACTCAGTGAGTCCGATAAAGACGAAGAGCAGAACCAGTCGCGGCGACAGCCAGCCCAGTCCAATCCATTTTAGCAGCGCCGTGGCACTTCCCTCCAGAGTTGCCACCAACACGATGACAAGAATGAGCGTCGGCAGGGAATAGATGATCTCCACTAATCGCATCATCAGATTATCGACACGTCCGCCCATGTATCCGCTGATCATCCCGTAAGTCACCCCCACGGTCAGGCTGACCAAGGTCGCAACGGCAGCGATGAGCAGAGATATCCTCGCTCCATAAAGAGTGCGGGTGAGCAGATCCCGCCCGTGAACGTCGGTCCCCCACCAATGGGCCAACGTTGGCGATTGAAGCGAGTCATTGGATATTCTCGCGTAATCGTAGCCGGTATGATTGATACCCCAGAACGCGAAGAACATCACCAGCAATAAGTAGAAAGCGCAGACGATCAATAAGGGATCGCGCCGAACCACTCGATAGAAAAGCTGGAACGCACTCATGCGAGTTTCACGCGCTGATCGAGCACGAAGTAGAGAATGTCCGTGACGAGATTGAAAAGGATGAGAAAGAGACTGAAGATCAGCACGACCCCGCAAGTCACAAACGGATCGCGATTGAGCACGCTGTTGACGAAAAACGGACCGATGCCAGGAATGCCAAAAAACGTCTCGATCACCACTGATCCGGTGAGGATGCCCGCGACCGCCGGGCCGCTGTAACCGACAATGGGCAGGATGGCGACCTTGAGGGCATGCTGAAAAAGCACGGTCTCCTCCGAAAGCCCCTTGGCGCGGGCAGTCCGGACGAAATCGAGCTGGAGGATTTCAAGCAGGCTCCCTCGCGTCAGCCGCGCAATACCGGCGATGAAGGGAATGGAAAGGCACAGCGCGGGCAGGACGATCTGGTCGAGCGATCCCCAACCCGCCACGGGCAAAAGATGCAGGTCGATGGCAAAGATAATCACCAGTAAAGGCGCCACGACAAAATTGGGAATCGAGATTCCCAACAGCGCCAACAGCGTAAGCGCACGGTCACCCCATTGGCCATGACGGATCGCCGCCATCGCGCCGAGGCTGACTCCAATCAACAGCGCCAGGGTATATGCCAGTGAACCGAGAACCATGGAGACAGGCAGCGTCTGCGCGATGATCTGGTTGACCGTGCGGCCAAAATACTGCGTGGAAAGTCCCAGGTCACCATGTGCGACGTCCCAGAGATAATCGCCGTATTGTTCCGAGATCGTTCCGTTCAACTTGTACTTCTTTTCCCACTGTGCCTTGATCTGCTCCGGCATTTTTTTCTCGCCGGAAAACGGACTGCCCGGAGCACTGCGCATCAGCACAAACGTCAGCGAAACCACAATGAAGAGAACCGGGATGGCCTGCAATAAGCGGCGGAAGATGATCGCGGTCATGGTTTCTTCTCCGGAATATAAAATTCACCCCAACGATGGTCATCGACAAAATTCGGCTCGAAACCGCCGAGTTTGTCCGGCTGATAGAGCGACATGCCGACCCAGAAATAGATCGGGACAATCGGCACATCGTCCTCGACCAGGATCTTCTCCATGTCGTGAAGGATCTGCATCCGCTGGGCGGGATCGGCTGTGTTCTCCGACGTCTGCAACATCTGGTCGTACTGCGGATTGCTCCAGCCGGTATCGTTGTTACCGCCATCGGTGACAAACATATCGATGAACGTCTGCGGGTCGTTGTAGTCGCCGATCCACGCGGAAAGACACATATCGAAATCTATGAGTTGCTGGGTATTGAGATAGACCTTCCACTCTTGACCGCGTAGATGGATCGATGTGATGCCAAGTTCTCGACTCCACAGCGCCTGCATTTCAGCAGCGACATCCCCCGGCCCACTACCGCGCGTGGCAAAAAGCAGACTCACGTCGGGAAAGCCCTTGCCTCCCGGATAACCGGCCTCCGCCAATAAGCGGCGCGCCTCATCGGGATTATAGATGAGCCCTTGGGGCGGCGTATAACCGGCATTGCCCGGAGGTACGAGTGTATTGGCCACCGGTTCGCCAGCACGGGTGATCTTGGTGACAATGTCGTTTTTGTTGAGGGCCAGCGCGAGCGCTTTACGAACCCGCGGATCATCGAACGGCTTGCGCTTGACGTTGAATCGCAGAAACGTGGTGGCGCCAAAAGGATTGGCGTGAAAATAAGGCTCGTTCTTGATGTCCTGCACCAGCGTCGATGGAATGCTGCGCGTATCGAGAATGAGATCGGTCTTGTGCGAGTAAAACAGATTGAAACAGGTCATCGGATTATTTGTCGGCAAAACCTTGATGCGATGCACCCTGACCGGTCGCCAGTAATAAGGGTTGGCCTCGACCAAAATGTAATCCTTCAACCTCCATTCCTTCAGAACATAAGGGCCGTTACTGACGATATGTTCCGGCTTGGTCCAGTTGTCGCCATATTTTTTAACCGTCTCCATAGGCACCGGCGAAAGCGTCTGGAACGAAGTGAGCTCAAGAAAGTAGGCCGTCGGATGCGTGAGCGTGACGACGAGCGTGCGGGCATCCGGCGCCTTCACGCCAACCTGGGAGAAATCGGTGATCTTCCCCGTGCCATAAGCCTCGCCATTGACCAGATAGTAGAGCTGGTAAGAATACTCCGAAGCCGTCGCAGGATTGAGCACGCGCTCCCACGAATTGAGAAAATCGTAGGCCGTCAGCGGCTCGCCATTGCTCCACTTGGCTTCAGGACGGAGATGGAAAGTGTAAGTCAGCCCGTCCGGTGATTTCTCCCAGCTTTCCGCCATGCCGGGAATGATGTCGCCCTTGGCATTACGCGTAGTCAGGCCCTCAAACAAGGCCAGCGCAAGACGTCCCTCCAATTGTCCCGTGATAATCGCCGGATCGAGACTTTGCGGTTCATCGCCGTTGCAAAGGGTCAGATCGGCGGGCGCGCTCAAGGACCAACCGCCGAAGAAATAGAAGAAGGCCAGGAAGAGAATCAGTCCGCCGCCCAGCCACGCCGTGAGAACAAACGTCGCGGGAGATCGGCGGCGGGATGTCGGGGAAGCGCTCATGCGATCCCGGACATATCGCGGTCGATCATGAAAAGCTTACTTGGCGGCAGGTGCGGTCGGCGCAACCGGTGTCGGCGTAGCCGCTGGCGTCGGCGCGGCAGCAGGTGTGGTCGATGTGGCAGGAGCCACCGGCTTCATCAATTCCTGCTGCATGGGCGAACCCTTTTCCATCATCGCAGCGCGATGGGAATAGAGCCGGGCGAGTGAAATGCTGAAAATGAAAAAGAGAGCAGCCAGCCAAACCGTGGCCTTCACCAGGACCTGCGACGTTTGCGCGCCCCAGACCGATTCCGTGAAACCGCCGCCAAATGCCGCGCCGAGGCCCTCCTGCTTGCTCCGCTGCATCAGTACCACAAGGCACATCAGCACGCTGGTGACAACGAAGCAAAACAACAAAACATCAATGGCAATATTAGTCCAACCCATAAGGGACAAGCATCGCGCGTTGCGCTATTGGAGGCAAGCGTTTTTGATGATCGCCGTAAAACCCCGGGCATCCAGGCTCGCCCCGCCGACCAGTGCGCCATCGATGTCCGGCATGGAAAGCAGCTCCTTCGCATTCTCCGGCTTGACGCTGCCGCCGTATTGGATGCGGATCCGTTCAGCCGCCGCAGTGCTGAATTGCGTGCCCAGCACCTTGCGAATCCACTGGTGGGCTTCCTCAGCCTGGGCCGGCGAAGCCGTCTTGCCCGTGCCAATGGCCCAGACCGGTTCATACGCGAGGATGATGTCCGCGAGGTCCTTGTCACCAAAACCAGCCAGGCTTTCCTTCAACTGGGTTTCGAGGACATGCTTCCATTTATCCGATTCGCGCTCGGGAAGTGTCTCGCCCACGCAAACGATGGGGCGCAGTTCCGCCGCAAGAGCTGCCTTGGTCTTGCGATTCACCGTCGCATTGTCCTCGTGGAAAAACTGGCGGCGTTCGGAGTGACCAATAATTACGTACCGGACGTAAAGTTCACGCAGCATCGTGGCGGAGATTTCCCCGGTATAAGCGCCCGAGGCGGCTTCATGCATATTCTGCGCGCCAAGACGGATATTCGGCACCGGGCTGAGCAGTTCGCTAACCGCCGACAGGGAAGTAAATGGCGGGCAAAGCACAATCTCCGCCTCGTCGAACTTGCCGATATCGCGAATGAGATCCTCGACCAGCGCGCGCGCCTCGGCCTGGGTCTTGTTCATTTTCCAATTGCCGGCGATGATTTTTTTGCGGTTGATCATAAGATAAATTCCCTAGTGCGATGTATATCGCCGCTTTTTCCAAACGTCTTCAAATTCTTCCTTGGTAATCTCTACAGGTTCAAATTCGGGGTCCTTGGCGATTTTGTCCAGCGGCGGAAGCGGCTGGGTGCTGAGCTTGGCATTCCCGGTTGACGCATCCGTGGTGGCAAAATCACAAAATCCATTTCGAAAACATTCGAGCTTGCGCATTTCCACCCCGTTGGGACTGAGTTCACTGAATAAATAAACCGGCTCATCTGGATTGCTGTGCTTCCATTTGACCCGGATGTATTTCATTCGCATTCAGACGGATGAGTTAGTCGCGAAGTCACGCAAAGCTTCCATTCACCATCAGATTTTATCTGGAATGCTGGCCACTCCGGGCAATTCCTGGCCCTCGAGAAATTCGAGCGAAGCGCCACCACCGGTGGAGATGAAGGAAACTTTATCGGAGACCCCGGCCTTCTTGACCGCCGAGACCGAGTCGCCGCCGCCGATGATACTGACCGCCTTGCTATTGGCCGCGATCGCGTTGGCAATCGCAAAGGTGCCCACTGCGCATTCGGCCACTTCAAAGACGCCCATGGGGCCGTTCCACAGAATGGTGCCCGCCGACGCGACTTCCTCCGAAAAAAGCTTCACCGTTTCCGGCCCGATATCGACGCCCTCCCAGCCATCGGGGATACCCTCGCCCGGCTTGAGATACTTCCCCGGCGAGACCGTCTTGGCCTTGAAATCAAAGTTCTCGACGATGAAAGTATCGACCGGCAACAGGAATTTGACGCCCTTGGCCTTTGCCTTTTCGAGCGCCTGCTTCGCCGTCTCAACTTTGTCCGGTTCGGAAAGCGACTTGCCGATCTTCTTGCCCTGCGCGAGCGCAAAAGTATAGGCCATCGCGCCGCCGATGAGAATCGTGTCGGCCTTGTCGAGCAGGCGGTCGATCACCTTGATCTTATCGGAGACTTTCGCCCCACCCAGAATGACCACAAACGGACGCTTCGGCTTTTCGAGTTCTTCGCCGAGATAACGCAATTCCTTTTCCATCAGAAAACCAATGGCACGGTCCTTGATGTGCTTGGCCACCCCAGCCGTTGAGGCGTGGGCGCGATGCGCGGCACCAAAAGCGTCGTTGACATAGACATCCGCCAGCTTGGCCAGCTTGGCGCTGAACGCGTCGTCATTCGCTTCCTCTTCGTTGTAGTAGCGAAGATTTTCAAGAAGAACGACCTCGCCATCCTTGAGTTCCGCCGCGGCTTTCTCGGCTTTTTCACCAATACAATCATCGACAAAAGCCACATGCTTGCCACCGAGCAACGCCGACAACGCGGGCACAACCGGAGCGAGGCTCTGCTTCGGATCGCGCTTGCCCTTGGGACGTCCCAGATGCGCGCAAAGAAGAACCCGCGCGCCCTCTTTGATCAAGTGCTGGATCGTCGGAATCGTTTCCTTGATCCGCTTGTCGTTGGTGATGACCTGAACGCCGTCTTTTTCCTGAAGGGGAACGTTATAGTCCACGCGAACGAGGACCCGTTTGCCCTTGAGGGCGAGATCGCGAATAGTGACTTTAGCCATAAAAGTAGAAAGCAGCCCGCGACTGCAACGGCGGTCATAGACCGCCGCTACAGCAGAGAATTAGGATTTGCTGATGATGAGCTTGAGCAGATCGACGCAACGATTGGAATAGCCCCACTCGTTGTCATACCAGCTGATCAACTTGAAAAACCTGTTGTTGAGTTCTATGCCCGAACCCGCGTCGAAGATGCTCGAGTGCGTGTTATGGATGAAATCCGTGGAAACGACTTCGTCTGCGGTGTAATCAAGAATGCCCAGGAGATAGGTCTCGCTCGCCTTCTTCATTGCGGCACAAATTTCCTTGTAGCTCGTCTCCTTGGTCGTCCGGACCGTGAGATCCACCACGGAAACCGTCGGGGTCGGCACGCGGAATGACATACCCGTCAGCTTGCCCTTGATTTCCGGCAGCACGAGCGCCACGGCCTTTGCCGCACCAGTCGTAGAGGGAATGATGTTGATGGCCGCCGAGCGTCCACCCTTCCAGTCCTTCTTCGAGGCGCCGTCGACCGTCTTCTGCGTCGCAGTGTAACTGTGCACCGTCGTCATGATCCCTTCCTCAACGCCAAAGCCTTCCTTGAGGAGGACGTGGACGATCGGGGCGAGACAGTTCGTTGTGCAACTCGCGTTCGAAATGATGCTGTGCTTGGTCACGTCCAGCTTGTCCGCGTTGACGCCCATCACGACAGTAATATCCTCGCCCTTCGCCGGAGCAGAAATAATAACCTTCTTGGCGCCGGCTTCGATATGGCCACGAGCCTTCTCGGCTTCGGTGTAAAGACCGGTCGATTCGATCACATATTCCACGCCGAGCTTGGCCCAAGGCAACGCCTTCGGACCTTCGCGCACGGCGAGGCATTTGATCTTATGGCCGTTGACGACCAAAATATCGTCCTCTTCCAGGGACGGATCCGACTTCTCGCTCGAGACCGTGCCGTTGAATTTTCCCTGGGTCGAATCGTACTTGAGGAGATACGCAAGATTGTCCGCCGGAACGAGATCGTTCACCGCGACAACTTCCACCGTCTTGCCCAAAAGCCCTTGTTCCGCGATGGCCCGAAAGACCAAACGCCCAATACGCCCGAACCCGTTAATGCCGATTTTTGTCATAGTCGTTGTATAGTGTACCAGATGTTAAGCTAAAAAATAGTAGCAGCGAAGCAGAAACTAGGCCGTAAGTAGCTCGCGTCAACGCGAAAAAGGAGATTGGCACAATCGCCCTCGATAAACTCCCTCTTTAAAAAATGCTGTCCTCCTGAGCTTGTCGAAGGATCAGCTTCCGGAAAACTTTCGAAATCACCATTCAACTAACTAATCGCGAACCATCCGGAGGCTGATCCTTCGACAAGCTCAGGAGGACGGAATTCTAAAAGATATTTTTTTGAGAACCACGCCGTCGCCATCTCACCCCTGCGGCCCCGGCGGAATAAACGGCGGCGGAGGTGATGGTCGCGCCGGAGGCGGCACAGGCGGATTGATCTCCGGTGTCGTCGGCGTCTGGTAGGATGTAGAGGAATCCTTCGGCGGCAAAAGATGCTCCGGCGTCGATGATTTCCCACCAAACTTGGCCATCAGCTTTTTGAAACCCGCCACCACCGCAACGACCGCCACCACAATCACCTTCTTAAGCGCCAGAATCGTCACAAAGAGATATTTCCAGAGCAGACCCAGCAACCCCAATTTGGCCGCCGCGCCCAATGCCCCGCCCGCTACCAGAGTGGCGAGCCCATACTCGGCGATCTTATCGATCTTGGGATCGAAATCGGCGTAGGTATTGCCCGCTTGGAAATCGACCATCGAAAGCACTTCCGGTATTTTCTTGTCGATCATCGGAAAGTCGTCCATTCCGGCAATCGCGTTGAGGACAAGCACCCCGCGCCTGCCCAGGATGCGAATGTTGTAGTTGAGCGTATCCTGCGAAGCACCGTCCACCTTCAACTCCTTGGCCCAGTAAAGCTTGTGGGTGGCTTTGTCATACCGGGGCGGCGCAGCCCATCCGATCAACTCCATGGCAGGGTATCCCTCCTTCACCCGCTCGGTGCTGCCCTCGTGCACCTCCTGCTTCATTTGCTTGAGCAAATCGGTGTAGTTGATTTTGTCGGCGTCGTCGTCTTTGACATACCCCCCCGCCTCATACGCAATTTCAATTCCCCAACCGTTCGGGTCGAGCGGTCCCACGTCGGCCGGGAAAATCATGCCGAGATTCTTGGAGCCGGGCGGATTGCCCCATAAATCGTGGAGCACTTTTTCTGAATCCTTGGGATCCAGGTAACGAAAATTATCCGTCAGCGTGATCTTGGCCAGGCCATCCTTCAGCGTGATCACTCCCGTCTTCCATTGCAGCGAAGCTGCGGTCGCGGCCATGGAATCGGCACTCGCTTTCGGCGCGGGATCGTCCGCACGTAAAAGTAGACCGGCGAAAAGGCACAGAGTGAGACTTACGAATCCCCGCATGATGTTTTTGGCGATCACAATTTTCTCCTGTATCTCCTTGCTAGCCCCCGGATGGCGAATGTCAAAAGTTACAACTCGAGACCTCTGCAAAACTCACGATTTTAAAAACGCCGTCATCCTGAGCGAAGGCGAGACAACCGATCTCCTTTAATCGGGAGATTCACCCGAGCCGCAGTCGAAGGACCTATGTTGCCTCCGGGAAAAATCTTCGCGATCACCAAAGGCACCCCCGACTTCAAATGGCACGTTCACCCTCGTTACCCCTGCCAAAGACCTGCCTTTGCTCTACGATCACGCTGGTCAAACGATTTTGCCGAGGTCTCTTTCAGGGCTTAGCATCAATCAGTGTTAGAGCTAAACGCAACGTTCTGCGCGTGGACGGCCTTACAAAGATCCAGCACATCCATCACGCGCTGATGGCGGGCGCTGGGCGCTGGCTGTATGATTACGGGTCGATCCGGAGCGTCGGCCAGTACCGCCTTTAGCCGTGCCGTCGTTTCCGGCAGTTGATGATTAGCAGGCGCGTCCATCGACGTACCGTTGAAAATCACCTGTCCATCGGCGGCGATCTCTAAGGTAACCGGAACTTTGCCAGCGGGCCCCTCACCACGTCCGGGCAGTTGTGTCGCAATCGTCTTCTCTGATTTCTGAGCTCCAGCTGCAACCATGAAAAAGAGGAGCAGCACAAATAAAACATCCAACATTGGCGCGATCTGGAAACCAAACTCACCATCATTCTGATTACTGGTCATTGAAGACTCCTTAAGTTCGAAATTTATTGTCTCAACTTGTCTTTGATCGAATGTCCGCTACGAATTTAAAGGTAGCTTACGTCGCAATCGATACAATCCACTTTATGAGCACAAAATTTCCCCGCACCCCTTACGACACCGTCAAGGGCCTCGCTTACTTCCCCCGGATGCTCGACAAAATCCGCATCCACGCCGCCGGAGAGTTGCCGGAACTTTACCTTCCGCACCTCGGCAGCGGATTCGACGGACGTTGCCTCAACTTTCTCCACGTCAAATACGACGCCCTGCGCGAGCGAGTTCTCGCCGGTGGAACGGACGAGGAAATTCTCGAGTGGTGCTACGAAAACGGCAAGCGCCCTACCGATGAGGAAGTCGAAACCTGGACCGGCTTCATGCAAAAGCGCGGTTGGCGCGACGAAGCCAGCGAGCGCATCGTCTTCCGCCTGAAAGAAGCCGGCATCGAACATCGCGACAAGGAAGCCGTCACCATGTTCGACTTCATCGACCTCGACGAAGGTCGCACCCCGCCCGATTTCAAAAAGTGGGAACCGCCCCGCATCGCCTGATCATTGCACCCCTGCCTTCCCTTCATCAGCCTTCATGTTCCTCCTGTCCAGATCCCGTTAGTCCCATTCCCTTTCCTGTATTTCCTGTCTTCATGTTTTCCTGTTAAAAATTCCGTAATTCCGTTAATTCCGTCAAAATCTTCCCCCTGCCTTCTCCCAATCCTGTAAATCTTGTTAATCCTGTCAAAAACCTTCCCTTCATCCGCCTTCATATCCGTTCTGTCTAAATTCCGTTAATTCCGTTTGTCTTCCGTAATTCCGTCAAAAACTCACCCCCATGCTCATCCAACCCAACGATCGAATCCTCTTCACCGGCGACAGCATCACCGACTGCGGCCGCAACCGCGAAGACGCCCAGAACCTCGGCATCGGCTACGTCGCCTTCGTCGCCGCCCGCCTGCAGGCCTATCTCTCCTCGCCGGAACTCCAAATCTTCAACCGCGGCATCAGCGGAAACCGCGCGGGCGACCTGCTCGATCGCGTTGACGCCGATCTCCTCGCCCTCAAGCCCACCGTCGTCTCCATCCTCATTGGCATCAACGACGTCTGGCGCCGCTTCGACAGCAACAGTCCGACCACCGCCGAGACCTTCGAGAAAAACTACCGCGCCGTCCTCGAGAAAATTGAAACTCAACTTGAGGCCCGCGTCGTCCTGCTCGAGCCCTTCCTGCTCCACGTGCCCGAGGACCGCTACGCGTGGCGCGAAGACCTCAATCCCAAGATCGACGTCGTGCGCAAACTCGCGATCGAATTCGGCGCGGAACTCATCCCGCTCGACGGTCTCTTCGCCAAGATGGCCACCCAGGCTCCCGCCGCCTATTGGGCCCACGACGGTGTCCATCCCACCGCGGCGGGAGCCGCCCTCATCGCCGAGGCCTGGCTCGAAAACGCGGATTTGTCGTAGTCACGATGATTCTCTACAGCTACATCGACAGTGCGCTGGGCCAACTTCTTGTGGCCAGTCAGGACGATAAACTGACCGGTCTCTATTTCAAGGGACGTCACCACGCGCAAATCGTCTCCACCTGGATCAGGCAGGACGATGTTGAGATTTTCGCGCAAACCGAACAGCAACTCGACGAGTACGCCTCCGGGCATAGAAAAGATTTCGATCTTCCGACATCTCTCAGCGGCACGCCATTTCGAATGCAGGTCTGGAAAGAAATCGCGACCATTCCCTACGGCCAGACCATCACCTACAGCGAAATCGCGCAAAGGCTCGGCAAACCCGATGCCGTTCGCGCCGTAGGAACCGCCACCGGCGCAAATCCCCTCTCCATCATCATTCCCTGCCACCGCGTCGTTGGAAAATGCGGAACTCTCACCGCTTACGCCGGTGGTCCGGTCCGCAAAACCGCTCTCCTCGATTTCGAAGCCGGCAAAATCGAAACCCTCCACGCCGAGGCCCTCGAGTAGTCTCCATGGACATGGAGGGGCAGCCTCCGGCCTGCCCCCATTCCCCCTCGTTCCCTCCCTTCGTTCCAAATTTCATCTGGAAACACCCAAAGAAGAAAAGGCAGGCCGAACTGATCCTTCGACAAGCTCAGGATGACTAATGATAAATGTGAGAGTTTCGCAGATATCTCTGAAAGGGCGATCTATCAGCCCAGCCACTCAATCCGGCCATCATCCAGCTTATAAATTCCGCCCACCACCATCAACTTCTTCTCGGAAACGTATTGGCTAAGAATGGGCGATGCCGCTTTGAGATTCTCCACATTACGCAAAACATTCTCACGAATCGCATTGGCCAACAGGTCCCCCGATTTCGCCATCGCCGCCTTCACCGCCGGTTCGATATGCTCCACCAATTCCGGCAAATGCCCCGGCAACTCTGCCCCCTTCACCGCCTTGATCGCCGCATCCACCGCACCGCATTTGTCGTGCCCCAGCACCACCAGCAACGTCGTCCCCAGGAACTTGACCGTGTACTCAAAACTCGCGAGCCCATCCGTGTCCATAAAGTTTCCCGCCACCCGAACGACAAACAAATCACCCCGTGCAGTATCAAACGCATACTCCGGTGCGATGCGCGAATCCGCGCAGCTCAAGACTCCCGCGAACGGATTCTGCCCGCCAACCAGCGCCTCGCGTTCCGCCACAAAGTCATGCCTCTTCGCGACTCCCTCGACATAACGCGCATTGCCTTTTTTCAAGCGAGCCAGCGCCTCTCCGGGCGACAGAACATTCTGCGGCTTCGGCGTTTCTCCGGCCGCAAAAAGATCGCGTCCCGGAACGGCCAGCGCCATCCCCGCGCCACCGACAAGTTTAAGAAAGTTGCGCCGCGAATAAATCGGCGAATGGTTCAATGAAGGATTTCCGCAAATGTTGCACATACTGTTAGTCCCCTTTTTGTTGTTTCTTTTTCAATTCAAAAGTCTTGGCCACGCAAAGAAATTCGTAAACGCCATGTAGACGGGCAAAGTAATAACCCTCTATGCCATCGAGAAAGCCTCGTTGCCAGATATATATATATAAGAACCGCAACGTCGAACGGAAAGGAAGCCGATGCGAAAGCAGCTTGAGCCTCCGCCGAAATCCCACCTCCTCATGCTGCAGCGCCGTTGACGCCCCTGCGCGCAGATAACGCTCCAGCGCCACCCGCGCCTCCCAGTTCGAGTAGCGATTATGCTTCTCCACAAACACCTCGACCGATGGAAACGCAAAATGATTCATCTCCGTTTTCAACCGCCCCGTCTCGCCCTGGACAATGACATGCTCATGCACTTCATTGTCCCCACTCGCCGTATCAACCGAGGTCAGTTGCTCATAACGGCCCAGTCGGTGCTGAAAAAGTCGCAGGTTCCAATTCGGATAATAGGCGTGCCGCAGCCACTTCCCCATGAAATGAAAACGGCGATTGAGCCAGTAGCCCACCACCTTCGATTCAGCGTTCGCCACGACGTCCGCAAACTCCTTTTCCGCATCCGGCGTCAACTCCTCATCCGCATCCAGTATAAAAACCCAAGGATGCCGAAAAGACAGACTCTCCAGCGCCCAATTTTTCTTCTTCGGCCAAGTCCCGTTGAATTCAAATTGCACCACCTGCGCGCCATATGAGCGCGCAATCGCCGCCGAATCATCCGTGCTCTGAGAATCGACCACAAAAATCTCATCCGCCCACCGAATCGAATCCAGGCAGCGCGGCAAATTCCCCGCCTCGTTGCGGATCGGAATC
>Ga0207004_1035_pt1 | contig 43159 bp, 38 predicted proteins | sample Alteio_BWMinCont_86_FD_153468 | JGI IMG/M metagenome (GOLD analysis project Ga0207004, IMG submission 153468) | Enriched cells from forest soil in Barre Woods Harvard Forest LTER site, Petersham, Massachusetts, United States -... | ecosystem: Environmental > Terrestrial > Soil > Temperate forest >...
AATCCCGCCGATGCGGTTTGCGCGGGAGTTGACACAACCATGGGACTCAGGACAGGTGCTTACCAATTATTGCGTCGTACAAATTGGCTCGCGCCAGGGATTCAACCGTTGGTCGCGGGAAGGTTGGCGTGAAGTCTGTCGGGCGACGCTGGAACGTTTCGAGAATGTGGTCATTTCATGTGGACCTGTAGCGCAGGAGATGGAAGAGGCCGCGTGGTTGCAGCAGGAATTGGGACCGCGCGTCCTTTCGACGGAGGGCAAAGCCAGCTGGGCGCAGATGGCGTGGTTGCTTTACGGAGCGAAGCTTTACGTTGGTCCGAATACCGCAGCGATGCATTTGGCCGCGGCCTGTCACTGCCCGACGGTGACGTTGTTCGGGCCTTCGATTGAGGATCATTGGTATCCGTGGCAGGTGCCGTACCGAATTGTGACGAGTCACGGTTACGTGCCAGTCGATGATGTTAAAGAGCGGTATGCGCTCGTGAAAAAACGGACGATGGAACAAATCGAGGTACGCGATGTCGTAGCCGCATGCGAAGAATTATTGTTGGAGGGGCAGCCTCCGGCCTGACCCATTTCCCCTCGTTCCCTGAAAGGGCGGCCCAAAATGATGATCAGATTAGGTCGCCCTTTCAGGGCTTCTCTCGCTTTTCCACCTACCCAGGGCGTTGCCCTGGGCTGAGATTAGATCGCCCCGTTGGAGATCTCTGCGAAAGTCTTTCTTCAAGCAATCCGTCATCTTGAATTTGTCGCACACAATGTGGCAAGATCAGTTCTGTACCTCTGAGAAAAGGCAGACCGAACTGATCCTTCGACAAGCTCAGGATGACTAATGCTAAATGTGAGAGTTTCGCAGAGATCCCCGTTGGGGCTGAAGGAATTCCGCTGGTTGACTCCGTGTTTAGTGTGAAATTTCGCGGTGAACAGGAGGCATTCCCAAATAAAATTTGGGAACGAGGGGATTAGAGAGAGTGTGTGTGAGTCAGGCCGGAGGCTGACCCTCCAGGAACTTCAGGGTGCGGCCAATGGCGTCGCGCAGGGGAATCGTCACATCGAGATTCAACTCGGTACGCGCGCGCTGAACATTGGGCAGATAGATATTCTGTGGTCCCTGGGGCTGGAGCGACTGGACGGTGATTTCCAACTTGGGATCGACGGCATTTGCGATGTGGCGGGCAAGTTCCGCCGTGCTCACGACTTCATCCGAACCTACATTGTAGGCCCGTGCGCGTTGACCGTGCAGAAGAATGCACAGAAGCCAGATGACCAGATCAGTGGGATAGAGATAGGAGCGAAGGGCGGTGCCATCGCCGCGAACGAGAATCGGCACGCCCCGGTGCGCATCGCGCAGAAAATTTCCCGCAGCGAAGTGAGCGTCGAGGGGGAGATGCGGTCCGAGAAACGCAAAAGCACGGGCAGTGACGAAATCGAGGTCCGACTCCGCGCAGAGATGCTCCGCTTCCCGCTTGGCCTCGGCGTATGGCATCAAGGGTTCGGCCAAGGCGTAGTCGTCTTCCTTCGCGCCGGTCGGTTGACTGCTGAAGACGCCATAGACTGCGCCGGAACTGATATTCAAAAGCCGTTGGGCACCGCTTTGTCGCGCGAGATCGAGCATGCTTTGCGTGCCTGCGACGATGGTCCGCGAGCGTTCTCGTTCCTGCGCTTCATCGGTGAAGGCGGTCGTGTCTGTCGCGGCATGGAGGACATAATCAAAGCGACGATGGTCCGGTGAAAAATGGGCGACATCTCCTGCGACAAAGTCGAGTCCATGAATTCCATCCGCGTGCGGATACTGTTGTTGAAAAGCTGCCGGGTTGCGGGAAAGCACCGTAAGATGCAGTCCCAAACCCAGTTCCGTATTGGCATGCAGCAACGCGCCAAGCAACCACTTGCCGAAGAAGCCGGTGCCTCCCGTGATGAAAAGATTTTTTCCCCGCAACTCCTCAAATTCCGTCGCTGCGTGGTGGAGAATATGGGCAAGATCAGGTGCCGGAAGCGCGAAGAGATTTTTTTGTGATTTGCTCACGAGGTGGAAGAGGGGTTAATAGGGCGTGGTGAATGTGCCAGAATTGGAAGAGGAGAACCATCAGCAAACCAGCCTCCTGGTTTTGTTGCGAAACAATCTGCTGGTCTCCGCCCTGCTTTTTGCGGTGCTGGAATTCTGGCGTCCTTATTTTTTTCTCACCGATGACAATATCGACGGCAATCTGCCTTTTTTCGAGGAGGTGGGAAATCATCTTCTCCATGGACGCTCGCCCCGTTATTCCGATTACCTTTTCGGCGGCAACTACGATTATCTGCACGATCCGACGTTCTTCCTCTGGCATCCGATCTATTTGATTACGTCCCTGCTGGCAGGAACGCCGTTTCGTTTCGCCATCATCGATGTCGATGCCTTTGTCTTCCTGATGATCGCCATGGCGGGCTTCGTCACCCTCGGCAGTTATTTGCGACGCGAGCTGGCGCTGAAAATCAGTGATGGCTGGATCATGTTTCTCACCATGAGTTTCACTTACAGCATGATCGTGCTGGTCACCGGTGCGAGTTGGGTGAGTTTTCTCGGCGGCGAAAGCGCACTGCCCTGGCTGGCCTTGGGAATTCTGCAGAAGACCTGGCGCTGGGGCATTGGTCTAGTGACGCTGGCGGTGATGCACATGGTCTTGGGGAGTCATCTTTCGCCCACGGTTTCGAACAGCATTTTTTTTACGCTCTTTGCGCTGGGTATCAGCGTCAGTCGAAAATCGATCCTTCCCTTGGCATGCTGGTTGATTGGATACGCGGCGGCGATGGTAATTGTTTCTCCCCTGCTGATTCCGATGCTGGAGGGATTTTCGACCAGCTTGCGGGCGCATGGGACGACGCTCGAGGACATGCAGTCTTACGCCATTCCCGCGTCGCAATTTCCGACCTCGCTCTTTCTGGGGATGGGAGTTTGGGTGGTCAACTCGCACTATTCCATCCACTCGTACACGACCTACACGGTGGCCCTGGGAGCCTGCGCCGCCTCGTGGTGTCTGATGCCGGCCGTGCTTAGCCGTGCAAAATGGAGCGGGCTGGAGATACTGAGCCTGGGATTGATGCTCTTCGGTGTGCTGCTGGTTTGCCGCCCCGTGTGGGTGTCCGAGATCATGCTGCAATTACCGCTCTTTAAATCCCTGCGCTGGCCGTTTCGCGAGCTCTTGCAGCTTCAATTTTTTCTCCATCTGTTTTTGCTGATCCGTTCGCCCGGCTTGCTGAAGCGCATGCGAACGTTCGCGGCGATTGGCGGCACTATCGTCCTGGTCATTCCCCTCTTTCTCTACCCCTTGCCGCCAACATTCAATGCTATGAATTGGGACCGGGAACTTCTCACCAAGGGCGGTTTTGAGCAGTATTGGACGCAGGTGCGGCCTTTGTTCAAACCGACGGATCAAGTGGCTGTGCTGATTCCGGGAAGTGTTTACGATGAGGACCGTTTCGAGGAGCCGTACAGCCTGTTGGCGACTTCCAACTATGCCACGCTCGCCCGGATCGTGAATATCTGGGGTTACTCGCCGACTTGCCCGATGGATCGGCTCGATATCAAAATCCACGCCTATTATCCGTTCGGTGCCTACTTGCCGGAGCAGAAAGCCTACCTGCTGATGCAGCGACCCGATCTCAAATTCATCACGCTGAAAAGTCTGCATCCGCTGAAGATCACACTCAGTTCCGGCACCGGGCCGACCATCGATCTCACGCCCTACATTCCCCGGAGAATACACGGCCCCTGACGACATGGGTTGCGATTTGAAATCGTTTTTGCTACCACTGCCTTGGCCTCACCTTGAAAGATCACGCTTTGGAACGTCTCTCCGCCTGCATTGCCCCCTCTCAACCTCCCGTCCGGGACGGGGAGAAAAAACTGATCAGCGTCGTCAGCGGCTGTTACAACGAGGAGGAAAACGTCCGCGAATGCTATGAGCAGGTAAAGAAAGTCTTCGCGGAAATAGGACGCTACCGGTACGAGCATATTTTTATCGATAACGCGTCGAAGGACAGGACCGTGGCCATCCTGAAGGAAATCGCCGCGCAGGATAAAAACGTCAAGATTATCGTCAACGCCCGCAACTTTGGTCACATCCGCTCCGGTTACCATGGCTATTTGCAGGCGCGGGGCGATGCGATCATCAGCCTGGTTTCCGATTTGCAGGATCCGCCGGAATTGATCAAGGACTTCATCCAAAAATGGGAGGAGGGATTTCTTATCGTCATCGCGGTCAAAGAAGCGAGCGATGAATCACCGCTCTTTTTCGCCATTCGCAAGCTTTACTATGAGTTGGTCACCCGTCTCGCGGAAATAGAATTGAACAAAAACACGACCGGGTTTGGTCTCTATGACCGCCGGTTTTTCGACGTCTTGCGGGAGATCGACGATCCCTATCCTTATTTTCGCGGGCTCGTTTCGGAGATTGGTTTTCCCGTGGCTAAAATTCCGTATCGTCAACCGGCGCGCAAGCGGGGGATTACGAGCAATAATTTTTATTCGCTCTATGACATGGCCATGCTCGGCATCACCAATCATTCGAAAGTTCCCCTGCGCATGGCCACGATGCTTGGATTTGCGATTTCATTTCTCAGCCTTTTGGTCGCGCTGGGCTACCTGTTTTTCAAGCTGCTTTATTGGGATCAATTCAACCTCGGGCTGGCGCCGATGGTGGTGGGACTTTTCTTTTTCGGTTCGGTACAGCTTTTCTTCATCGGCATACTGGGCGAGTATATCGGCGCGATTCACACGCAGGTCCTGAAACGACCGCCGGTGGTCGAATTGGAACGGGTCAACTTCGAATTGGAATCCTGATTGGTCACTATCTATGAAAGTCGTTATTCTATGCGGTGGATTGGGCACGCGTTTGCGCGAGGAAACGGAATTTCGTCCCAAGCCGATGGTTCCGGTGGGCAACCGGCCCCTCGTCTGGCACATCATGAAATTCTACGCCCACTTCGGGTTCAAGGAATTCATCCTCTGCCTGGGCTACAAGGGCGATGTGATCAAGGAGTACTTTTACCACTATCAATGGCACAGCAGCGACATCACCCTGCGACTGGGGCCGTCGCCGCAAATCACCTATCACACCCAGCATCCCGAGGAGGACTGGCAGGTCACGCTCCTCGATACGGGCCTATCAACCATGACGGGCGGACGCGTCCGGCGCGCACTCGCGCATATTCCCGATGATGAATTTCTTCTCACCTATGGCGACGGCGTTAGCAACGTCAACATCCCTGAGTTGATCAAGTTTCATCGCGAGAAGGGCGGCCTGGCCACGTTGACCGCCGTGAAGCCGAGCGGCCGATTCGGTGAGTTGAGCCTGGCCGACGACGCGGTGACCAGCTTTCGCGAGAAGCCCGAAACGGAATCGGGTTACGTCAACGGCGGCTTCTTCGTCGTGAACAAAAAGATCGGCGAATACCTGACTGATGATAAGAACATCTTCGAGTTCGACGCACTGCCGAAGGTGGCTGACGCCGGCAAACTGCACGCCTTCCGCCACGACGGTTTCTGGCAATGCATGGACAACCAGCGTGAGATGGAAATCCTCAACAAACTCTGGGCCGACGACAAAGCGCCTTGGAAAGTCTGGTAGCAAGGTAGCCGTCGATCACTGGGCGCCGGGCCCTCCAAATTAAATTCCGGATGCCTGCAGAAAAGCCTCAATCTCTTCCCGCCGAGGCGCGGCGTTTTGAGCACCCGCGCGGGTGACGGAAAGCGCGGCCGCAGCCGAAGCAAAGCGCACCGCGTCGGCCAGTTCACGGCCTTCGACACAAGCCACGGCCAGGGCCCCGCAAAAAGTATCTCCCGCTCCAACGGTATCCACCGCTTTAACTTTGTAAGCTGGCACGTGAAAAATGTGGCCACCACTTTGTGCCACGCAAACTCCATCCGCGCCCAAGGTGATGAGGATATTTTTGATGCCGTGCCCAAGTAATATCCGCGCGGCGATCTCCGCTTCGGAAAAGTTCGCAACTGGACATCCTGAAATCACAGCCGCTTCCGATTCGTTGAGAACGAGCCATTCCACGACGGCGAGCAATTGCGGAGAGACCTCGCGAGCGGGCGCGCAGTTGTAGAGCACCCGCAAATGATCTTCGCGAGCCAAGTTAAGCAGATGCTCCACCGTCTTTTCGGGAACTTCATTTTGGATGACGATGAGGCTGGTCTGCCGCAATTGCTCGCGCAGGGCATTCAATCGACTGGCGTGGACTTCATCGTTCGCTCCTGCGGCGACCCCGATCATATTTTGCGCATGGTCGTCGATGAAGATGAATGCCACTCCGGTCGGCGCGGATGGATGTTCCTCGATAAAAGCGGTATCGACTTTTTTCGCGCGTAGATTGGCGATCATTTCCGCGCCGTTCGCGTCCCGCCCAACGCAGCCGATCAGCGCAACATTTCCACCCGCCTGCGCAGCGGCTACTGCTGAGTTGGCTCCCTTTCCGCCGAACGTTTGCCGGAATATTCCGCCTCCCAGCGTTTCACCCGGCGCGGGTAATGACGGAAGATTCATGCACAGATCGACGTTGGCACTGCCGACGACGATCACACGTGGTGAAGTGGATAAATCAGGCATAAATATTTCAGGCAAATACCGCGCGACAGATGATGACTGAAGCGATCGGCCCGATCACATCCGCGACCAATCCGGCGGGAATTGCATGGCGCGTCTTGCGAATCCCGACTGAGCCGAAGTAAACCGCGATGACATAGAAGGTCGTTTCCGAACAGCCGTAGAGGGTGCCTGCTGTCAAGGCCAGGAGACTGTCAGCGCCACCATTTTTCACCAGGTCGGTGAAGAGTCCCAGGGAAGCGGCGCTACTGAAAGGCCGGATGACTGAGAGGGGCACCAACTCGGGTGGAAAGTGAAGAAGGTTCGTGATGGGACGCAAAATCCAGGTGATGAGGTCCATGCCGCCCGCAGCTTGGAACATTCCCACGGCCACCAACATGCCCACAATATAGGGCAGGATGCGCAGAAAAACCTGGAAGCCTTCTTTGCCCCCTTCCACAAATTCTTCGTATACCGGAATGCGGCGCAAGGCGGCATAGAGCGGAAAAAAGAGAATTAACCAAGGTATGGCCATCACCGACAAGGCGTTGACCAGTCGCACCAAAGCGGGATGTTGGGCTTCTCCCGCCGCAGGCAGCCGCCCGATCAATTCAGGAAATGCCGTTACAGCCAGCATCAAGATGAAGAGCAAGCCGGCGATTCCGAGAATCACGGAGGCGTAGGGGATCCATGGTAAAGATTCATCGGTCCGCGCCGCCTGCTCCTGCACTTTTTGTCCTTCACTCGCTCCTTCGTGGATCTTGTTCGGGGCGAGATGAGTAGATGCTGTTTCTTCCAAGGGCGGCAACCGATACCAAGGCGTTCTCTCCAAGACTTTACAAGCCGTAATGGCAGCTGCGTGGGCCACGAGCGTTGCGGCCAGCGACGTGCCGATGATAACGGTCGGATTTTTGGAACCCGCCGCGACCAAGACGGCAATGACGGTCACCGGAATCAGCGTGATGGAACTAGTGTTGATCGCGAGGAGCATACACATCGCGTTGGTGGCAACGCCGGGACGTTTGTTGAGCGACTCCAATTCGCTCATGGCCCGGAGACCCAGCGGTGTAGCGGCGTTATTGAGACCGAGGATATTCGCCGCCATATTGACGATGATCGCTCCCATTGCAGGATGATCAGGCGGAACTTCCGGAAAAAGCCAGACCATGATCGGCTTCAAGGCGCGCCCAAGACGGTGAACCAGTCCGGCCTTTTCAGCCAACCGCATCAAGCCGAGCCACAGGGTCATCGTCGCCAGCAGCGTGAGGCCGAGCGGGTAGACCGCATAGATGGCCTTATCGATGGCGATCTGGCTGACTTCTGCAATTTTGCCGTTAAAACCGCCGATCAATACCCCAAGGCCGATCAGACCAAGCCAGATATAATTCAGCATGGGCTAGATCAAGCTCCCGGATGACAACACGCAACGCATCGTCACTCTTTTGCACCGTTTGCGCCAAAACGCCAGCCGAACCGCTGACGGGTAATGGTACAGTTTCAGGCTTAACGGAAAGTTTTCTCTAACAATCCGTTATTTTAGTGAACCGCGCCGAGCCAATCCTGGCCGCAAGCGCCGCCACCCACCTGGCTCGTGACTTCATAATCCGTTCCGTCCATCCGGACAAGCGGTAGATAAAACTTCGAGATTTTATCGAGCGAACCGGCTGCGTAATGTCCGATGAAGGAGCGCCGGAAACGGTCTTTCGAGCGATTCGGGCCCGAACCATGGATCACCGAGCCACCGAAGAAAAGCGTGTCGCCGGGCTCCATCGGCATTTCGACCGCTTTCATTCCCTTGGGAATGCGAGTGATGGCGCCGGAAAAAGTTTCGCGCCTCACCGTCTCACCCGCGTCCTCCTGGCAAAGAATATTTCCGCGGTGCGAGCCAGGCACCAACATCATGCAGCCGTTCTCGCGATCCACCTTGTCGATCGCAGTCCAGGCGCCAATGCAGGTCCCCGGATCAACCAGCAAATAGAGATTGTCCTGGTGCATCGCCTGGCCACGCGCGCCGGGTGCCTTGAAGTAGTACATCGATTGCGTTGCCACCGGCTCTTCACCAATAATGACCTCGAGACACTTTTGCACGACGGGATGAAGCATATATCGGCGAGCCGTGGCATTGAAACGATGCGGATGAACAACGCGGGGATATTGAAAAAGGGGATCATTAGGGTCACGGACCCCATCGTCAAAGGACTTGGAAAATTCGTTCTGATGAATTTGCTCGAAGGTCTCCTTGATCTCGGCCACTTCCTCCATTGAAAAGAGGCCACGTGCGACAGCGAAGCCATCCCGTTCATAAGTTGCCTTTAATTCATCCAGATCGATGTGCGATAGGGTCTGTGTCATGTTCTGAGGTTAACTCAACGACACAAAAAGAGAATTGGCTCCATGGCTGAAAACCTATAATCTACGACTGCATGAAAATTCCAAAAGGAGCCACATCCTTTTGCCCTCCCGCCCTGTCCATGCATGCCGGTTCCTTCACCGGGGCGACGATTCGGCATACCTTTCGCCCTCAGGGCACACGGGATTGGCTCCTGATCTATACGCGGGCCGGTTCGGGACTTTATCGCTTTCCGGGCGGTGCCTTCGACAGCGGCGCAGGCGATCTTACGCTCTATCGACCGGGTGTTTTTCAGGACTATCAATTTTCTCCACAGACCCGGAAATGGGATTTGCTCTATGCCCACTTTATTCCCCGGGCGGAATGGCTTCCGTGGTTGAATTGGCCGGAGAAATCGCCCGGCTTGATGGTTCTTTCCCTGAAAGGTTCCGTTCTCTCCGATCAGATCGTCAACCGTCTGAAAGACATGATCCGTTTCACCAACGGTTCACAACCGCGACGACAGGTTTTCGGCCTGAACGCGCTGGAGGAAATCCTGCTCTGGTGCGATTCGATCAATCCGCGCCAGGCCTCTTCACAACCCGATCCTCGCATCGGACGGGCCCTCGATTTCCTGACGGCGCACGCCACGGAACCCTTTTCCGAGGACCGCCTGGCCCACGCGGCCGCGCTTTCTCCCTCGCGCCTACGACATCTTTTCCGCCTCGAGACCGGTGACTCGCCGCGACACTTCCAAGAACAGCAGCGCCTACTTCGTGCAAGGGACTTGCTCGCCATGTCTCGGCAAACGATCAGCGAAATCTCGTTGGAGCTTGGCTTCTCGAATCCATTTTATTTCACGCTTCGTTTTAAAAAGCAGACAGGAGAAAGTCCACGCGCCTTCCGTCAGCGAATTACCGGACCTGCCGTTGCGGTGACGAGCCGGGTAAAAAGAGAAACAAAATCGCGCCGACCGTAAAGCAAAAGCTCGGCAAATTGATAATCCATGGCTGCTCCGGTACCGCGAGATAGACATACCATCCGAGTGGCAACGCGATCATGCACGGCCACATACCCCAGGGAATTCGGCTCGCGCCTATCAATCCGAGGGCGAAGACGTTGAGGATAAGTAGATCGTTATAATTATTTCGATAGGCCGGCAAAAAGAGATCGATGATAAACATCCAAGCCGCAAGACCAACGAGTAAGCGCTCGATCCGTTCCATGCGCGAAAACCAGAGCCACAACGCAAATGGTATGCCTGCCACGAGGAGAACGGGCAACGCGGGAAACGGCTCGACACCCATCCATTTCAACAACGCATGCGCCGAGAAATCGGCATACGAAATGACCACAAAATTGGCGATCGTATCCGTGGCAATGCCCTCGATTTCCGGCGGATACGCTTGTGGAGAATGGGGATTAAAATCGGTGCGATAGATTTCGGAATAGGTCTGCATCGCCGAGTTATATTGGGACCAGCAATCGCTCTCCGACAGCATCGGTAGTCCCACACCAAGCAACAGACCCGCCGCCGCACCGATTAATTGTCCGCGCCGATGCAAGGCCAGGAACGGCATGAGCGCAAGCAGCGGCGGACGCCACGCGCCCAGAAGCCCGGCCAGAAATCCCGCCACGAAACCGTTGCTTCGTTTGGGATCAAGAGTCAACGCCAGCCAGCACGCGAAAACAAAAAGCAGCAGCACATAGACTTGGCCTCGCTCCGCGTGCAGGCGCCAGGCCGCCGTGTAAGTCAGGCCCGTGATGAACAGCGCCAGCAGCCGGCGTTGGCGTGATGTCGTGCATTGTCGCAACCACAACCACGCCGTCCCCAGCAAGAGCAGCCATTGCATGACCAGCCAGGTCCACTGCGCGGTACGATAAGACATTTCCGCCAGCGGCAAATGCAGGATCAGCAGTCCGGGCGAAGCCGTGGTTTTGCTCACAACCAGGCTGGGATTATTATAGGGATCGCAATACTCCTGCGGGTCGGACTCGCGCCATTTGTAGTGATAGGGATCGATGCCGTGCGCCAGCAACCGCACGCCTGTGATTCGATTCCGAAAATCGATCGCGCCGCCCTGCGCAACGTTCTCGCAGTCGATGCCGAAACTCACCAGCAGCACGAGGCCGAGAACCACCCAGCCCACAATCGGTACGATGCCTTTCATTCGGATAAACCCGGACGATACGGGCATGCACCGGTCCGCGCAATTCCATTGTCCCTCGACGATGCAGAACTACCTGGGATCCATCCAATGCTTGCCTTTTCGAAAAACCTTACCGATAAAGGGTCCGCCCATGATTTCGACCGATCCTCTTCCCGTCGATGCCCTCGAAGCCACGCCGGTTTTGGCGGGAGTCACGGAGGAAGCGCTCACGTTGCTGGCGCAGGAAGGCATTTACCATCATTTCATGGCCAACGAAGTGGTCGTGCGCGAAGGCGACCCGGGCCACTCGTTTTATATCCTCGTGGAAGGCGATGTCGAAGTGATCAAGAACCTCGAGAGCGAGCACGCGGTTTCCCTGGCCGTGCTGCGTAGCCGAACATTTTTTGGTGAACTGTGCGTGGTCGATCCCGTCCCCCGCGCTGCCACCGTCTATGCGTTGACGCCGGTCAAGGCGATCGAAATCAAGGCCGCCACGCTGCATCATCTCTCCGTGCGCATGCCTGCCCAATTCGCCATCGTGCTGCTCAATATCGCCCGCGATATGGCCCGTCGTCTTCGCACGCTGGATGAGGCCTATGCGGCCAAAACGTAGCAGCGCTACCTCACCGCGAGTCGAACCAAGTCGAGCGCAACCTGCGACGCCATGTATTTGAAGACCTCGCGCTGGGTCGATAGGTTCTTCTGCAACACTTGCGTCGTTTTGTTTTTAACGGCGAGGCCGAAGTAGACCAAGCCCACCGGTTTTTCGACCGTGCCGCCAGTTGGGCCCGCAATGCCCGTCACCGCAACGGCGAGATCGGCGCCACTCCGCTGCAATGCGCCTTCGGCCATTGCCTGCGCAACCTCCGCGCTGACCGCGCCGTGCTTGTCGAGCAACTCCACAGGGACGCCCAGTTCCGCCGTCTTCGCTTCGTTCGCGTAAGTCACCCAGCCGTAGCGGAACATTTCCGAGCTGCCAGAAACGTTGGTGATCCGACTGGCGACCAATCCACCCGTGCATGATTCAGCGGTTGCGATTGTTTTGCCGGCAGCACGAGCGATTCGCACCACCGCTTGCTCCATCGTCTCACTTCCTTCGGCGTAAATCGTGTCGCCAAGTGTCTTGCGCGCTAAAGCGCCTGCTTGTTGTACGAGCTTTTCATCAGCCGCGATCAATCGCAGATCCATCTCGCCGGGACGCGCGCAATACCCAACTTCGATCGGTCCGAGCGCCTTCACTTTATCTTCGAGCAGAATTTGCACCTTCGTTTCACCGAGGCCTAGGACGCGCAGCGAGACTTCATGCACCGTGCCCAGGGAAGTGGAGAATCTTTTACGCAACCAAGGCAGCGCCTCTTTCTCCCACATCGGACGCAATTCGTTTGGTGGACCGGGCAACAGAACCGCGACGGTTCTTTCGTTTTCGACGATGAGGCCGGGCGCGGTTCCGTTCGCGTTCTCGAGCACCACACCGCCCTCGGGAACCATCGCCTGCGCGCGCTGCAAATCGTTCATGGCGAAATTGCGCTTCGAGAATTTAACTCCGATGCCATCGAGAATTTCCTGGTGGAAGATCAGTTTCTTTCCGAATACTTCCGACGTCGCCTCGCGCGTGATGTCATCCGAGGTCGGCCCGAGACCGCCCGTGACAATGACGAGTTCCGCACGCGAAATGGCCTGCTCAAGCGCCTCGGCAATTGCGACGCCATCAGGCACGGTCACCTGCCGCTCCACGCGCAGGCCAAGTCCGAAAAGACTCTGCGCCAAAAATCCGAGATGCGTATTAGTGACGTGTCCCAGCAGAAGTTCGGTTCCGGTATTGATGATCTCGACGCGCATGAAGCCAGCTTACTTAAAAAACCGCGCGCGTCATCCGGAGCTTCGCACTTTGCATTGACCGCGAGGCCCTGCCGACTAGCCTTCCTCTCAATGAAGACGCTTATCCGCTCCTTGCTGATCACTTCACTACTGGTGGGAATGACGGTTATTTCCCTGCGAGCGGATAATTACCTGAAAAATGCCGACATGAAGGAAGGCTTCGCGGGCTGGCATGGTGATGCAAACGCCGCCTTTCTTAAGCCGGATGGCACGGAGGGGGCCGATGGCGATGCGGATGTCACCCCCGTCATCAAGATGTCCCTGGGAGGCGAGTCCCGCTCTGTCTATCAAGACATTGAGACGCGCGACAAACCAATCACGATGCACGTCAAGGTCGAGGTCTTTGCCTCCAGCGACTTCAAGCGCAGCTCCCATGCAGATGATTATAACACCACCTGGAAGCCCGGCAGCATCTGGTACTGGTCCGCCATCGCCCTTCCGAATATCGACTTCTGGATCCGCGGTGGGTCAACCGGTTATTTTTATAAACTCATGAATCTCAAGCCGGGAGCCTGGACCACAGTGGACGGGCGCTTTGAAAACCTGCCCCAGGATTTGGACCGCTCCATCGATTTCTGTATCCCCGCCGGCAAGGGCGCGATTTATCTCAAGAATCCGGTAGCCGAGCCGTAAGGTTCTGACGTCATCCGTCGACAAGTACGCGATGGCTGCTTTATTAAGGGATGTCCTTCAAGCTTGTTAGCCCGTTTCCGCCGTTGGGCGATCAGCCGCAGGCGATTGAGAAATTACTGAAGCGCATCCGCACCGGGGAAAAGCATTCCACGCTGCTGGGCGTCACTGGCTCGGGCAAGACGTTCACCATGGCCAACGTCATCGCGAAGCTGGACCGGCCAACGCTGATTCTTTCCCACAACAAAACGCTCGCCGCGCAGCTCTATAGCGAGTTCAAGCAGTTCTTCCCGGAGAACGCCGTCGAATATTTCGTCTCCTACTTCGATTACTACCAGCCGGAGGCCTACATTCCGCGCAGCGACACTTACATCGAAAAGGATTCGAGCGTGAACGAGGAGATCGAGCGCCTGCGTCTCGCCGCGACCAGTTCGCTTCTGACCCGGCGCGATGTCGTCCTCGTCGCGAGCGTCTCGTGCATCTACGGCTTGGGCTCGCCGGAGGATTACAAGGACATGGTCTGCCCTGTACATAAGGGACAATTTCTCACGCGCGAAACGCTACTGGCACGCCTCGTCGAAATGCAATATGAGCGGAATGATTTCCAGCTGACGCGCGGCAAGTTTCGCGTGCGCGGCGACACGGTCGAGCTTTGTCCCGCCTACACTGAGGATGCTGTGCGCGTCGAATTCTTCGGCGACGAAGTCGAACGCCTCACCCGTTTCGATCCGATCAGCGGCGAGAGCACGGACATCCTGGAAGAGATCACTTTCTTCGCCGCGCGGCACTACGTCACGCCCGCCGACAAGATGCGCATCGCCATGGGGACGATCCGCACGGAGCTTGACGAGCGCGTGGCTGAATTCGAGAAGCAGGGGAAACTTCTCGAGGCGCAACGACTGAAAATGCGCACCACGTTCGATCTCGAAATGATGGAGGAGATGGGCTTTTGCAACGGCATCGAAAATTATTCCCGCCACACCAGCGGACGTCCGCCCGGCTCGCGACCCTACACGTTGATCGACTTCTTCCCGCCCGATTTTCTCACCATCATTGATGAATCGCATGTCGCCGTGCCGCAGATCGGCGGGATGTACGAAGGCGACCGCTCACGCAAGACGGTGCTGGTCGAGCACGGTTTCCGGCTCCCTTCCGCGCTCGATAATCGCCCGCTTAAATTTGATGAATTCGACGCGCTTGTCGGTCAGCGACTCTACGTTTCGGCCACGCCCTCGAAATATGAAGTGGAGAAATCGGGCGGCATCACCGCCGAGCAAATCATTCGTCCCACCGGACTGCTTGATCCCGAGATCGTGATCAAGCCGCTGACGGGTCAGATCGATGATCTTCTCGAACAGGCGCGGCTGCGCGTGGAGAAAGGCGAACGCGTTCTTGTCACCACACTGACCAAGCGGACGGCCGAGGACCTCGCCGATTACCTGCGCGATCTCGGCGTGAAGGTGCGCTACATCCATTCGGAAATTGATACCATCGAGCGCGTCGAAATCCTGCGCAGTCTGCGCACCGGCGAAGTCGATGTCCTCATCGGAATCAACCTACTGCGCGAGGGTCTCGATCTACCCGAAGTCTCGCTCGTTGCGGTGCTCGATGCCGACAAGGAGGGCTTTCTTCGCTCGCAAACATCGCTCATCCAGACGGCGGGCCGCGCGGCGCGTCACCTCAACGGCCTTGTCATTCTTTACGCGGACAAAATCACCGATTCCATCAAGGCACTCATCGCGATCAGCAAGATACGGCGCGAAAAGCAGGTCGCTTATAATACGGAGCATGGCATCACGCCGCGCTCCGTCGTCCGGGCCGTGCAGGAAAGTCTGGGCAACGTCCTCAAGGGCCGCCAAATCGCGGCCAATGTCGTCGGCGAAGGGACGCCCGACATGGACGTCATGCAAGTCCTCCAGGAACTCGAATCCGAAATGCTCGCCGCCTCCGCCTCCATGCACTACGAGAAAGCCGCGCTCCTCCGCGACCAGATCATGGAACTCAAAACCCAAGCCGGTCTCGACAAAATTGAGCCCAAGCGCAACCCCGCCGCCTATCCAAAAAACAAAGGCGTCCGCAAGCCCGCGAAGAAGATTTGAGTTGTAGTCCAAGAGGCCATATGGACGGAATACCCAAGAAGATATTTTTAGATACCAACGTGGTGAATTTTATCTTGGAGCACAGTGTCCATATTCATGAGAATGTCGATATGCCCATCGGTATCAAATCGCGTGTTGGACGCGATATCTATGCGCTTCGCAATATATGGATGATTGGCGGAAGGATGCACTGGCAGATTGTCATTTCTATCACAACTCTAGATGAATTATCTCAAACTAGAGACGCGGACAAACTGCAAGGTTTAATAAATTGGGGACAGGAAATCGTCGATTATCAGGGTGGCTTAGAAGATCTTCGGGGTCTTGAACTGCCCCATCCCGTTACTACGAGGAAGCTGCTATCCATATTGCCGGATGAGCAAGACAGAAAATTATTAACCGACGCCCTTAAGGCACGGTGTGATTCGTTTTGTACTCGCGATTGGAAGACGTTGTTGAAGTTTCGCGAAGAGCTAAAACTTATTCCTTTGCGAATTATGGCTCCTCATGAATGGTGGGAAAACATCAGACCATACGCTCAAATATAGGTCCGCAGGTGCTTGCGGTTATTTCAAAATATGGTTTCGAATTGACGTAAACTTGACTCTGCTCGCTTTTGCGTCTTATTTAAGAGCATGACTACGATCACTCCGACCCAAGCCCGGGTAAATCTTTCTTCCGTGCTGCGCCGCGCCTTGAAAGGCGACGACATTGGCATCGTGGTCGGAGGGCAGGTTGTGGCGCTGCGTCCTGTCGAAATTCTTTCCCGTGATTACGCCGAGCGGGAATATGGTCTCACTGCCACACAAATGAAAGTTGTTGCCAAAAAACTTCATGCCAAAGCCAAAAAAGCCCGCAAAGCCGGAAAATCCAAAATCTTCACCGGCGACATCGAAGCACTCCTTAAAGATTGAAATTGATCCAGGACTGCTCGCGCAGTTGCGGGCGTTTGATAAAGACCAGCGGCGCCTGATCGGCGAACTTATCGAAAAGGTGCGCGCGAGTTTTGGCCACCCCCATTTGCATGGCGGCACGGGCTTACGCGCTTTAAGATCCGGCGTCTATGAGTGTCGACTCAACCTGCGACAACGACTTGTTTTCACCCAGGAACCTGACTCACTCTACTTCCACTTCATGGGAAATCACGACGAGGTGAACCGATTCCTCAAAAGCCTCTAAACCTTGATTTCCGGATAATGACTGATGGAGACGACGAACTGACCAGCGACTTCGTTGTGATAGATGCTGTCGACCATGCAACGACCGCCGAAGGGAAGGCGCACGCCCGCGTCATCCTTGGTCCCGCTCGGCACCGCGTCGCCAAGCTTGAGGTAACGATCCTTGTGGAAGACCAAACGATGGATGGATGTTTTGGCCATGTTCCATGCTACCCCTAATTAAGGGGCGTGGACATCTAAATCGCCTATGCGGCATTGCGGATCTTGACCGACGCCTCCGCCAATGCGGTCAATCGCTCGGCCAGGCCGGGAGCCGGATGCTTTTTCTCGATAAAATCGTCGCCCTTGGCGTAGACAAAACGCGGGATGATCAGGCATCGAAAATCGAGCATCAAGCTGTTGGCCAGGCCCATGACCGACATGTAGCTCGATGCCCCACCCGCCGCGCAAAGGAAGCCGACCGTTTTGTTCTCCCATGCCTTGCCAGTCAGTTCGACCAGGTTCTTTACCGCTGCGTTGGCATCGTAATTGTAAATAGGCGTCGCGATGATGATCACCCGCGCGGCCTTGATCAGCCCAGTGAGCGGCACGACATGCGGATGCCCGTAAGCCGTCTCGCCGTCGCAAAGCGGCAACACGTATTCGCGCAGATCAACCAATTGATGCGACACGCCGAGCTTCGCGTAAGCTTCGCATACGGTCTGCGCCATCACACGGCTCAGGCTTGCCGAACGCAACGAAGCGGAAATCACCAGATATTCAGGAGTCTCAGTTTTGGACATGGGTTGCCAACATCGCTTATCCACGCCCAGCTGGCAATTCTCTTAATCGTTTGAAGTTCGCGGCAGAAATGCCCACACACTAAGGGAGAAAAGCAGCGTGAGAATCCAATAAAGGCCCTGATTGATAAATCCTGTCGCATCCATGATCACCGGCACGGGAAAGTAATAAAGATAAGCAAAGGTGAAAAACGTCCACTGGCAGGCGAGCAGAGAAAGACTTATCCACGGGGGCAATTTCGTGATCCCCAGCGCCGCGATCATCATGAATAAGATGATCATCGCATAACTACCCTGATGGACGATGGCGCTATCCGGCCGGAACATCAGGACGATCCAGATCAGGTAGCAACCGATGTTCATCAGGAGAAGTTCACCGCATGCGGAACCATCGGGCGGCCCACGATGCTTCTTCATCAAACAACTGGCGACCAGCACAACGAACCCGATGTTCAATAAACCAAGAACAGCGGTGATTCGGAAAAACCCTTCGCTGGTCAGATAATATTGCAGCCCAGCCACCGACTGAAAAGTGTCCGCCTGCGGTCTGTCCAAAAACAGGGAGACCTGCAAATTGCCTCGGCGATTTTGCAACCATTGGTGGAAAGTCAGAGTCCCGTATGAGTCCCGCAAGGTTTCCCCGCTACTGCGGGAGTCGATCGGAATTGCTCCACCCAGATGCCATTTGATCAGCCGATTCCCCGGGGGATCGTAGAACTTCTGGTAAGCCGCCCAGGGAAGACTCATCAGGATGAAAACCGCGAGCGCACCAAGGATCGCCCGTGGCTGGGCTGCAGCCAAACGCCAGGCCGATGGCAGAAGCGGCACCGCCAAAAAGGAGAAGAGAATGCCTCCATGCGAAAGCAACGACAGGGCCCAAAGCAAACTCAGTCCCAGTAAGGCCGCAGGATATTTTTTCGGCAGATTTTTTGCGCAAAAAAGCAGGATCGATAATCCGCCCAAAAACAACGAGGCGGAAAGGAGTTTCGGCCAGGTGTAAATGGAATGGACCAGGAAAAAACCGCTGCCCGCAAACCAAACCAACATGAAGCCCATGGCAAACCGGGAAAAATGGAGGCCTCGGGCGAGAAGATAAAGCGCCGGAAGCCATGTCGTCTGAAATAATATCGAAGTGATCGGATAAATATCCTCGGTCTTGAACTTTAAAAATTCAAAAGGCCGACAGAGCAGGTACAGCGCGGCTTGCAGGGGAGGCCGGTCGCTGCTGAGCCAGTCTTCGTAGAACGGATTCACCGAGGCGCCGTTCCAGAGACGATCGGCCAGCATTCGGGGCAGAATGTTGTCCGGAGGCAGTTGGTGGGAAACCGCGTGGCTGGGATCGCCACCATGCAGGAGTAGTACCAGCAGGCAGGATGCGGTGTAGAAGAAAAGGAGGAGAATCGGCAGCCAGACATCGACCTGCAGCATGCTTGCCTTCGCCCCCGGATGCGTCCATTGACGCGCCGTTACGCCAAGGCTTGCCAGACCCACCAAGCCGCACGCTATTCGGCCCACCACTGCATTCAGCAAAAACACGAAGGAAGCTAGGTAGGCCAAGAACGCCAGAACGCCAAAGCCGAGCATGAATAAAAAGCGAGCGGGCAATTTCATTCGTTCGCAGCACAGCGCACCCCAACCCATGGACGCCAGAACGATATAGGCGAACAAAACGACGTACTCGATGATTTGCAGAATGCTATCCAAGATGAGATTCAGGTTGTTACCGGGAAGTTCAACTCAATCGTCCACCTGTGACAAACCCAAATGGCCCTCGTCCTTGCCGCCGAGCCTTCTTGCCTTACGGAAAATGCCTTGTAAAGTGGACGTTCACTCAAAGGGCTAGTGGCGAAATGGCAGACGCGCCAGATTTAGGTTCTGGTTCCGCAAGGAGTGGGGGTTCAAGTCCCTCCTAGCCCATACCCTCTGATAAAGCCATAAAACTGCCCCGCTAATGCCCACATTTTCGTGCGCTTTGCGTGAAGCTGGGTTAGTCTGCGGGTGGGCGAGCGTTCACCCAGATCGCTAGCACCGCGCGCAATGAAACGCCCGAAGCCAGCGATTATCTTCCAGTCACTTGTATCTGAGTTGTTTTAATGGACGAACTTTACGCTCTCACCACAGTTTTTAATCCCTGCGGTTATCTGTCGAGGAGCACGCTCTACCGTGAGTTTGCCAACAGATGTGCCCGTGATGGCCTAATTCTCTATACGGTGGAGGCAGTTTTGCCAGACCAACAATTCGATGTCACAGATTCTCGCAATCCTCAACATATTCAAGTTCGTTACGACAAGCCGCTGTGGTTGAAAGAGAGTCTCTTGAACGTCGCCCTCAAGCGTCTTCCGAAAGAGGCCAAATACGTCGCCTGGATCGACGCCGATGTTTCGTTCCACAATCCGCACTATATCCTTCAAACAATTCAAAAGCTCCAAGATCATGATGTTGTTCAAATGTTTTCTTTGACGCTGAACCTTGATGCCAACCAGACGGTTCCGGACGAGGAGCTTCCCATGCCTGGTTCGGTTTTTAACGTGTCAGTTGGTAACATCGAGTCTCAGAATGGGTACGCTTGGGCGGCCCGCCGGGATTTTTTGCAGAAGCTCGGCGGATTTCTGGACTTCGCCATCCTGGGCTCTGGCGATCGCCTAATGAGGTGGTCTTTTGCGGGGGAATATCCTCATCAAATCCTGAAAGGACTAAATATGACAACCGGCTTTGAAGAAGCTATTCGACAATGGGCCGCGCCTGCGCGCGCAGCACGCCTGGGCTATCTGCCCGGACTGCTCTATCATCACTATCACGGTAAAATGCAAAACCGCGGCTACGGATCTCGCTGGAAAATATTGGCTGACCACAGATTTTCCCCAGCTGAAGATTTGTTCAGAAACGATGACGGGTTGGTTTCTTTTCGGGGTAACAAACCCGGCATGGAAGCAGATATAGCTGCTTATTTTGTTGGAAGAAGAGAGGATGAATGATATGTCCGAAATCGCAGGACGTTGCGCATTTACGTCAGATGGTTGTAGCTTTCCATGAACGAAGCCTCTTTTCGCGAACAAACTTTTTCGAAACTTTTTCACCTCACTGCTGAAAAATACTGGCAGGGTCGCGAACGAAGTTGCGACCTGATTGATGAAGAAGGAAAGGCCTTTCTATCATCCATCGGCTACACCGAAGACGAGTTCTTTGCGTTTATCGAGGACTACGTGGGCGTTGCCAAAGATCCCATCTCGGAATGTCAGGTGGCAGCCGACGAGGGCGATGCCAGCGCCCAGAGTCGTTTGGGCTATCACTATGCAAATGGCTTGGAAGTCGACCGCGACTATGGACAGGCTATCCTCTGGTATGGCAAGGCGGCCGAGCAGGGTGATGCCAGCGCCCAGAGCGGCTTGGGTTATCTCTACGCAAATGGCTTGGGGATCGATCGCGACTATGGACAGGCTATCCTCTGGTATGGCAAGGCGGCCGAGCAGGGCGACGCCAGCGCCCAGAGCGGCTTGGGTTATCTCTACGCGAATGGCCTTGGTGTAAATCAAGACTTTGCCCAAGCAGCCCTATGGTATGGCAAGGCGGCCGAGAAAGGATCGGAATTTTCTCAGCTTCAATTGGCATACCAGTATCAATTTGGAAAGGGCATTTCTCAAGACAGGGTGCAAGCCATCCATTGGTTTCGTCAGGCAGCCAATCATGGAAACGCTCAAGCAAAGGAAGAGTTAAGAAAGCTAGAGACGCCTCTCTTGTCCGGTTTGATCGACTAAGAATAATGCCTTTATGAAGAGCGAAACTCCGATTTTTATTGTTGGCTGCGGTCATAGCGGAACCACTCTCCTTCTTAGAGTATTGGGAGCACATTCCCGCATATGCGCCATACCCTTTGAAAGCAGTTTCGCCCTTAAGTGGCCGATGTCTTGTAAGACTGCGCGCAATTTTTTTTCACACTGTGATGTTTTTGCATCGCGCATGGGAAAAGCACGATGGGTGGAGAAAACCCCCAAGCACATTTACCGCTTGAATGAAATTTTTCAGTACTTTCCCGACGGAAAAATTCTACTTCTACTCCGGGACGGCCGGGACGTTGCCTGCTCCATTCAGGATCGGCGTGGAAATCTTGAAGCCGGCATAGACCGCTGGATTAAAGACAATCAAGCAGGTCAAAAATTTTGGAATCATCCCAATGTTTATCTCGTCCGCTACGAAAACCTGGTCATCGATTTTGAAAAAACCGTTCGATCCGTCATCGATTTTGTCGGGGAACAATTTGAAGATTCCCTCTGTAGTTATTATAAATCTCCCCGGTACTTTTTTACCTACCGTATCGAAAGTCCCCCGAATGCCTTTGGTGAAAATCATGAAATATATCGCAACTGGCAAATTAATCAGCCGCTCTTTGATGGCCGGGGCAAATGGCAGCGCCTGACGAAAGAAGAGAAACAATTGATAAAAGACAAGGCCGGGGAAATGCTGATTAAGTACGGTTATACCACTGATATGAATTGGTAATGCGGAGCTGATGGATATTATCCGTCCATTTTATTTTATGCCTGACTTTATTCCGCGAGATTATTCTTCCGTTAAGGTGTCTTCCTCTGATTTTGAAAACCAGGCCTACAAAAGATATTTTGGCGGCGGAAGTGCCAAGTGGGAACTGCGCGGAGCCTTTCAATGCTATTTTCTCGAAAAAATGGGAATGCAGATCTTCAGCAGTTTTTTAGATATTGGGTGCGGGCCTCTTCGCGGCGGGTCACATATTATTAAATACCTAAATGCCGATATGTATCAAGGTGTAGACTACAACGCTGACTTCATCGATGTAGCTCGCACCACGGTGGAACAGAATCCTTCGTTAAAAATAAAAAAGCCTCAGTTCCAAGTCCTGCAAAATTTTGCCTTTGAACAACTCGCCAAACGGTGCGATTTCGCCTTGGTATTTTCCGTCTTGAACCACTGTGCGCCAGCAGAAAAAACTCTCTTTTTCGAGGCGTTGCCCCATGCATTACGTCCCTTGGGGCGAGTATATATCACGCATGCGTACTGGTTCGAATCCACTATGATCTCGGCAGAATCGCTCACCGTGACAAAAGTAATGACCAAGGCGCACGATATTGCCTTGGATTTAGAGCTGAGTGACTGGGGATGGGAGGAAAGCGAGAGTATTTTTCCAATTTTAGAATTAACCTTAACAGGATAAAGGCCATCGTGCTTGTAAGCCATCGCTACAATTTCATCTATACGAAAACCGTTAAGACGGCGGGAACCTCCGTCGAGTCCTATTTCGAACGTTTTTGCATGCCAAAAAACGAATGGTCTTTCAGCCACTTTCGGGACGAGTATGTATCGGAGTCCGGCATCATAGGTTGCAGGAGGTTTGAGCGGCCTGCGGACTGCAAATGGTGGAATCACATGCCTGCCGCAATGATTCGAGAAAGAATCGGAGAGGAGGCATGGTCGAATTACCTTAAGTTCTGCGTGATTCGCAACCCTTACGACAAAGCACTTTCTGCATTCTATTATTTCAAAAATCCTGATTATCGTTCCGAGAATAATGCAACTGCCAAATTTACCAATTTGGACAAGGAGAGGAGTGAATTTGAAGATTGGCTTTGCTCTTGCAAGCCTCCAATCGACAGGGACAAGTATCTTATCGATGGGCAATTCTGTCTGGATGAGGTTATTCGTTATGAGACGCTGGCAACCGACCTAGAAGGATTATGTGCACGACTTCACATTCCTTGGGATCTGGCGTTGCTTCCCTCTCTTAAGGCAGGTTTTAGACCGAAGGATGCCCGGGTAAAGTCTCTCTACACGGAGAAATCAAGACAGATCGTCGAAGAAACTTATGCATTCGAGTTCGACTATTTTGGATATTCCCTTCTCCGTGAATGAATGAGAGCTAACCGATCATGAGCGGTTCAAGTCCTCTCCTTGCTAATTTCCTTAAGTCACATGATCTATAACTGGCTCCCCGGCTTGACCCCTCGGGACTCAACTGGTAACGTATCTGTCCCTCATGCTTCGCATTCGCCCTCTCCTTTACAGCCTTTTGGCGCTCGCTTTGGCCGTGCCGGTGGTGCAGGCGGAGTTGGTTTGGCGTCCGGGCGAGGGCTGGTCGGATGAAAGCGGCGGCGATATTTCCGCGTCGAGTTCCCGCGATCAATTGGAACTGGCCCACAAGCTGGAGGCCCAAGGGCAGCGCGATTCCGCCCTGAAAGCCTACAAAAGCCTGGTGCGCCGCTGGCCGCTCTCCTTTTTCGCGCCGGAGGCCCAGTATCGCATCGGCAAAATTCTCGAGGACCAAGGTTCGTTTGCCGATGCCTTCAAGGCCTTTCAGACCATGGTCCAGAAGTACCCTTCCAGTGACTATTTCGAGCAGGCGTTGAACGAGCAGTATCGCATCGCCAATCTTTACCTTGCGGGTGAGCCGCAGCGCCTGTGGAAAATCCCCATCGGCCCCTCCATGGACAAGACCGTGGACATGTATGAGCGCGTCATCAAGAATGCGCCATACGGGACTTACGCTCCCCAGTGCCAGTTCGACATCGGCCTGGCTCGCGAACAGCAGCGCAAATTCACCGACGCCATCGATGCCTATCAAAAGGTGCTCGATAATTATCCGACCAGCTCGGCCGCCTGCAACGCCCAGTACCAGATCGGCTACGCCTGGATGCGTTCCTCCGCCGCGGGCGATTACGACATGGGCGCCGCGAAAAAGGCAGTGGATGCGTTCCAGGACTTCCTCGTCCGTTATCCGTCCAGCGACAAGGCCGCGCAGGCCCAGGAAAATATCCTGAAGCTTGGTCAACGGCAGACGCAGGGCGCTTTCGATATCGCCCAGTTTTACGAAAGATCACACCCCCCCGACCCCCGCGGCGCCTTCATCTATTATAATGAAGTTGTCCGGGAAGACCCGAATTCGCCCCAGGCCCAGGTGGCCAAGAAGCGGATTCAGGAATTGCGCGTGGTGGTGGAAGCCTTGCCCGGTGGCTTGGGCCCCGATGGGTCCGGAAATCTCGCCGTGCCGAAAACGGTGGCCAGCAATCCGTTGGGTAATAATGCGGCTGACTCCCCCATCACCGCCGCACCGCCCGACAACACGCCGTTGCCGAATGCCGCGTTGCCCGATCCTTCGGCCAATACCGCTCTTCCTTCGGATCCCAATGATCCCATGACGACTTCCTCGCCCGGTGCCACTGCTTCCGGCGCCGCGCCCGCAGCCGCCCCGTCAACCAACGCTCCCTCCGCGACCCTTCCGGCCCAAGCGAATGAACTGACTCCTGCAGTTCCCAGCCCTGCCAGCACGGATTCTTCCACCCTCGCTCCTTCCGGCGGCATACCTTCAACCGGCACAGCCCCCGCAGCACCCAGCTCTTCGAGCACAGATCCAACCACCCCTTCCGGCGGCATACCATCAGCCGGCACGGTTCCCGCCGCTTCTGATCCTTCGCCTGCTCCCACGCCAGCCCCGGCTCCTTCGGATAAGGCTCACACGACACCATGAGCCGATCCGTTTTCAGGAGCACCCTCGCCCTTTTCATCGTCCTGGCCCTCAGCGGTTGCGCGGGCTATCGCGTCGGCAATATTTCCGGTCGCGATCTCCAGGGCGTTCGCAGCGTTTACGTTCCGGTCGCTAAAAATACCAGTCTGGAGCCCGAACTCCAGATGACGGTCACCAATGCCATCATTCGTCGCTTCAATGACGACGGCACCCTGACGGTCAATCAAAGCGCCAATGCGGATTCCGAGTTGGATGTCACCATCACCAACGTCGAGCACAACGCCATCGCCAGCAGCAACAGCGACATCTTCGTGACCTCCCAATACCAATTGACCATTCAGGCCACGGTCACCTTCGTTAATCGCCGTCTTGGACGAAAGATTTTTGAGAATACCCAGGTCTCCGGAAGCACCACCTTCTTCACCCAGGCCAACATTCAGGAAGGCGAACGCCAGGCATTGCCGCTGGCCGCCACGGATCTCGCCAACAACACCGTCAAACTTATTACCGAAGGCTGGTAAAGGATCTTTGAGCGCGATTTCGCTCAACCTTTTTCACAAAGCCATTTGCCAAACGGGGCAGGGGAAGGTAAGACGTACCCATGGCTGTCTCAAAGAAATCGACCAAAAAACAATCGGGGTCAGCCACTATTTCGACGGAGGAATTGATCCGTGAATTTCCCGGCGCGAAAACTGTCACCTACAAGGCTGATACCGTTTTCCTCAAGGAAGGATCCAAAGCCACGAGTTGCTTTGTCATCATCAAAGGCAAGGTGCAGATCCTCAAAAAAACCAGCCGGGGAGAAAAGGTTCCGTTGGCGATTGTGAAGCAGGGCGAATTTTTGGGAGAAATGGCCATGCTTTCCGGCGAACGCCGCAGCGCCAGCGCGGTGGCCCTGACGAAGGTCGAGGCCATTGTCATCGAGCACTCGGAATTCGTCGCGCTGCTCAAAGCCAAGAATCCCTTTGCCGGTCGTCTCTCCCTCCAGCTTTCCACGCTGCTCGCCACCCGGTGTCACCGCCTGCTTCGTCTCATTGCTCATCAGCCTGCGGTTGTACCCCTGGGCACGAGCAAGATCCCTCCCATTGATGTCCGCGCCGTTCTCAATCGCGTCTATACCCTCTGGGCTGTCTAGCCCCGAATCGGTGACTGACACCTCCAGAGCGAAGGCGACCGCCCTCGTTCTTATCCCGGCCCGCAATGAAGCGGCCACCATCGGACGTGTCGTGCTCGGTTGCCGCCGGGCAGGTTTTGCGGTGACTGTCATCGACGACGCCTGCAGCGACGAGACCGCGCAATTGGCCGCGCAGGCGGGTGCTGAAGTTTTTACCCTGACGGGACCGCACCACGGCAAGACCGCCGCGCTCCATCACGCCCTCCTGCAGGTGCCTGCGTCGGTGGACTGGCTTTTCTTCCTCGATGGCGACGGCCAGCATCATCCTTCCGATCTCGATCGCTTTTGGCACCTGCGCGATCACGCCGATCTCATTGTCGGAAATCGTTTCCCCGAGGCGGACAAGATACCGCCGCTCCGCCGCTGGACCAACCGGATCATGTCGGCTGTACTTCATCGCAGCGGCATTCTGGACAGCCAGTGTGGATTCCGCCTCGTTCGCCGCGCGTGGCTGGATTCATGGCTGCCGGCTGGACATCATTTCCAATTCGAAACAGAAATGGCGCTGCTCGCGGCCAGTCGGCCCTGCCGCATTCACAATCTGCCCATCCCCGCCATCTACGACCGGGAAGAATCAAAAATCGTTCCCTGGCGCGACACGCTCAATTTTTTTCATTGCCTGCTTCGCCATCACGCGCCGCTGCGCTAGGGTTGTGGGGTGAACTTTCTTTACCGCGCAACGACCAATGCGGTCGGCCAACCCATCGAATATCCGCGCGACGGCACGCCGGAAGTCACCGCCTTCATCGCGGAACTGGCGCCCGGCGAGGCTATACCGTGGCATCAGCATCCCGTTCCTCTCCTCGGCTACGTTCTCTCCGGAGAACTTACTGTCCGCCAGGCCGACGGCCAAACGCGAGTCGTTCGCGCTGGCGAAGTTTCCCTCGAGTCCGTAGGTCACGTCCATCAGGGTGCCAACGAAGGCTCCGTTCCGTTGAAGATGATTGTCTTCGTCGTGGGACTAAAGGACGTACCGTTTGTCATCGAAGCAAAACCATGAACTCATTCAAAATCAAATTTCTCCTTATCGCCGCCGGACTGGCTCTCACACTCACCGTTCGTGCTGATGACAAGCCGGACTACAACAACGATGTCAAAGTCACCAAGGTCCTCCGCACCTCGACCAATGCTTTCGGCCAGCCCATCGTCTATCCGCAAGATAGCCCGGCGGAAGTCTCGATCCTGATCATCGATATCCCGCCTGGCAAGCAGACCGGCTGGCACAAACATCCCGTGCCCATTTTTGGTTACGTGCTTGCCGGAACCATCACCGTCCATTTCGCCAACGGCCAAAAGAATGTCTTTCACAAAGGTGACGCGCTCGCCGAAGCAGTCAATGTCCTCCACAATGGCGTCAATGAAGGCACCGAGCCAGTAAAACTCCTCATCTTCGTCGCCGGTGAAAAGAATGTGCCGTTTACCGTGAAGGCGCCTCTCGACAAGGGCGGAAAGCCTCTCGAAGATAATCAGGTGGAGAAGTCGCAGAAAGTGCCCGATGTCGCTCCGAATACTACCAAGCCGTAAAAATCCACCCGGACTTTTTACGGAATTTTGTGGAGAACGAAGGTTCTTCTCGCCGTACCGCAAAACAGATTTAAATTAAAGTTGTGCCTGCGCTGGAAAACTTCGTTCATCTTCACGTCCACTCTGAATACAGCCTGCTTGATGGCGCGTGCCGCATTCCCGAGCTGGCCGCGCGTGCGGCGGAGCTGAAGATGCCCGCGCTCGCGTTGAGCGATCACGGCAATCTTTTCGGGGCGATCGAGTTCTACAAGGAGTGCAAGAAGGTCGGGATCAAGCCAATCATCGGGTGCGAAGTCTATCTTGCGCCCGGCGATCTCGAAGACAAGAAGGCCAACAGCGCCAAGGAGGCTTCCACTCATTTTCTCCTGCTCGCGAAGGACGAGGTCGGCTACCAGAACTTGGTCAAGCTCGTCTCAATCGCGCATCTCGAGGGGATGTACTACAAACCGCGCATCGACAAGAAGCGGCTCCTTCAATATCGCGAAGGCCTCATCGGCACCAGCGCGTGTCTCGCGGGCGAAGTCGCACGCCACATCATGGCCGGACGCATGAAGGACGCCGAGCGGTCGATCGACGATTTTAAGAATATCTTCGCACCCGGCGATTTCTACCTTGAGATCGCCGACCATGGCGTGCCGCAGCAGAAAATCGTCGCAACGGAACTTCTCAAGTTCGGCAAGGAATTTGGACTCAAGATTGTCGCAACCAATGACGTCCACTACGTGAAGAAGGAACACGCCGAGGCGCACGACGTCCTTCTCTGCATCCAGACCGGCGCGAAGCTTAACGACGAAAAACGGATGCGCTATCCGGCCCCGGAATTTTACCTGAAGACGACCGAAGAGATGGCCGCGCTTTTCCGGGAAGTACCGGATGCACTGGCCACGACGCTAGAGATCGCGGAGAAGTGCAACCTCAAGATCGAACTGGGGAAGAACAAGTTCCCCGACTACACTCCGCCCGAAGGCGAGACGCGCGATGGGTACCTAAAGCGCCTCTGCTACGAGGGCCTTGAGCGCCGTTTCGGTGAACGCGCGAAGGAGCCAGCGCTTCGCGAGCGCCTCGATTTCGAGTTGGATGTTCTCCTCAAGACCGGCTTCACCAGCTACTTTCTCATCGTCTGGGATTTTATCCACTACGCGAAGTCAAACGGCATTCCTGTCGGTCCGGGCCGCGGTAGCGCGGCGGGCGCTCTCATCGCCTACGTGCTCGGCATCACCGATCTCGACCCGCTCAAGTACGGCCTGTTCTTTGAACGATTTCTGAATCCCGAGCGCGTATCGCCGCCCGATATCGACGTCGATTTTTGTTACAATCGCCGCCCTGAAGTCATCGACTACGTGCGCAAAAAGTACGGCGAAAAATCGGTCGCGCAGATCATCACTTTCGGCACGCTCGGCGCAAAGATGGCTATCCGCGATGTCGGCCGCGTCATGGGGCTGAGTTATGGCGAGTGTGATCGCCTCGCCAAAATGATCCCGTTCGATCCCAAGATGACGCTGGAAAAAGCACTCGCGGAGAGTCCCGATTTCAAGCGCGCTTACGACGAGGAAGAAATCACCCGGACCCTTATCGATTCCGCCCTGACTCTCGAGGGTGTCTCGCGGCAGGCGGGTGTCCACGCCGCGGGTGTCGTCATTTCCGACCGCGACCTGACCGATTACGTGCCACTGACCAAGGACGATCACGACGGCATCGTCACGCAATATTCGATGGAGCCGCTCGGCGAACTCGGTCTGCTTAAGATGGACTTTCTTGGCCTCAAAACGCTGACGGTGATCGAAGATGCCCTGAAGTACATCGAGGAAACCACCGGCAAGAAAATGGCGCCGATGGAAATTCCGCTCGACGATCCTGCTGCTTACGAACTGATGAGCCGGGCTGATAACATCGGACTGTTCCAAGTGGAATCGGGCGGAATGCGCGGGGCCTGCCGTCAGATCCAGCCCCGCTGCGTCGAGGACATCATCGCCATCGGCGCCCTCTTCCGTCCCGGCCCGATGGAATTCATTCCGCTCTATGCCGACCGCAAATCGGGCAAGGTCCCGACCGAGTACGATCATCCTCTACTCGAATCGATCCTGAAAGAGACCTACGGCATCATCATCTATCAGGAACAGGTCATGCAGGCCGCGCAGATTCTCGCCGGGTATACACTCGGCGGCGCGGACATGCTTCGCCGCGCCATGGGTAAAAAGAAGGTCGAGGAAATGGCCAAGCAGCGCGAGATTTTCGTGCAGGGCTGCGCCAAGACCAACAACATTCCCAAGGCCAAGGCGGACCAGCTTTTCGACGTCCTTGATAAATTCGCCGGTTACGGTTTCAACAAGGCGCATGCGGCCTGTTACGGCGTCATCACCTGCCAGACTGCATGGCTCAAGGCCAAGCACCCGGTCGAGTTCATGGCGGCGTTGCTCTCCAACGAACTCGACAACACCGAGAAGATCGCGCTCTTCGTGGGAGAGGCCAAGGCGATGAAAATTGCCGTTCACGGCCCGAGCGTGAACGAAAGCGGCAGCCGCTTCACCGTAAAGGACAACTCGATCCGCTTCGGTCTCTCCGCAATCAAGAATGTCGGCCAGGCGGCGGTGGAACTGATCATTGCAGCGCGGCACAAGGATGGCCCGTTCCGCGATATTCACGATCTTTGCGCCCGCGTCGAATCACGCGGTATGAACAAGAAGCTCGTCGAAAGCCTTGTGAAATCCGGCGCCTGCGACGAGTTTGGCTCCAATCGCGCCGAGCTCCTCACGCAAATCGATGGCGCCCTCGCTCAGGCCAGCGCGAAGGCTCGCGATGCTGCCGCCGGGCAGGGCTCCCTGCTCGACCTGCTCGGTCCGACTGAACCTGCGGCGAAAAAATCGAACGGAGCGCCCCGGATCAACGCCGTTCCCGATTGGTCGCTGAGCGAACGCCTCGGCTACGAAAAGGAATTGCTCGGCTTCTACATCACCGGCCATCCGCTTGACGATTACGCCGCCGATCTCGCCGCCTTCCAGATTCACACGATCGCTCGCTTGAAGGAATTCACAGAGAATGTCGATACGCGTATCTGCGGCTTGGTCACGAGAATTGAAGTACGCGTTGCCAAGGAAAGCAAAAAACCTTGGGCAAAGCTGACCTTCGAAGACCAAACCGGCTCAATCGATGTACTCATTTTTTCCGAAGCCTACGCGGCTCTTCCGCGTCCAGTGAACACAGGCGATGTGCTCGTGATTTCCGGGTTATTCGAACGCCGTGATGAACAGCCTCAGCTTCGCGCGGTGCAAGTGCTGTGGCTGCCCGAGGCCCATGAGCAACTCCTGCGCGAACTCGTCCTCCATTTGCCGCTTGAGGATTGGTTGGATTCTTCCCGCTGGTCTGCGTTGCGCGAACTGGTCATGGACGTCCCAGGACCCGTCAAACTGCGCCTCGTTTGCTCCCGCATCAACGGCGGCGGCGAGCGATCCAGCGTCGAGCTTGCGCCTGCGGACCATTACGGCGTCGCCTGGACTTCCGAGTTCACGACGCGCCTGGAAAAATTCCTCAACGGCGCCCGTTACGAATTGCGGGCAACGACCCAAATCGTTCGCCAGAAAAAGAAGCGCTGGGAACAACGGAACTAAAAGGTTGAGTGGAGAAAGTGGGCATGCCATCGTGTCTTTTCGATCAGCCGACATATTTCACCCATGAATCGCGACATTTTTGAAGATTTGTTCGTGCTCGAAATGACGAATAATCATTTGGGCAAGGCAGAACGCGCGCTCGAGATTGTCCGTCAACACGCCAAGATTGCCCGTTTCAACAATTTGCGGGTCGCTATCAAATTGCAATTTCGCGACGTGGACAATTTCGTTCACAAAGATTTTCGGCATCGGACCGATATTCGTTACATCAACCGCGTCAGCGAAACCAAGCTCTCCAAGGAGAACTACAAGGAAATCGTCGAGATGATCCGGCGCAGCGGATGCATCCCGCTGGCGACACCTTTCGATGAAGGATCGGTGGATTGGTGTGTGGAATTTGACCTGCCTATCATTAAAATCGCCAGTGCGGACAGTAACGACTGGATGCTGATCGAGAAAATTTCCCACACCCGAAAGCCGGTGATTGTTTCCTTCGGCGGAACCCCGCTCAAGGACATGGACGACATCGTCACCTTCTTTGAAAGACGCGATATCGACCTAGCCATCAATCACTGCGTGGCCGCCTATCCTCATGAGGACATGGAATGCGAGCTGAACCAGATTGATTTTTTGCGTAACCGCTATCCTGAGCACACGGTGGGATGGTCGTCCCATGAAGGCAATGATTGGACTTCTTCCGTTGCCATCGCCTATGCCAAGGGCGCGCGCACGTTTGAGCGGCATATCGACGTGGAAATGGATGGAGCCCCGGTTGCGAAGTATTCTTCCCTGCCCCATCAGATCGATATCTGGTTCAAGGCCTTTCAAAAGGCCAAGGAGATGTGCGGGTCCCCCGGCACATCCCGCAAGGCGCCGCTCCAAAAAGAGACCGCCTACCTCGACTCCTACATTCGCGGTGTGTACGCGCGACGCGATCTTAAGGCGGGGCAACTGCTGACGGAATATGATGTCTACCTGGCCATTCCGCTGCAAAAGGGGCAAATTTCAACACGCGAATTGATGCTCGGAGAATATGGGCATCGCATGCTGACCGATTGTAAAAAAGACGAGCCGATCCGCATCGACGTGATGGATACGCCTTACGCCCACAACGATCAACTTAAGGCCTTGATTTATCAGCGAGGCCTCTGATTTTCAGTTCATAGCGGCCCGATCATCGAAAGTAGTCAACTCAAGGCCAGGAGAGAATCGTTCGGTCCGCCAAGTGACGTTCCACTTCCTGATGCAACTGCGCGTCGTATGCCGTGGGAACGATTTTTAACTCGCCCGCGGTACGTAGCAAAATGAGGTTCACTTTACCGTCGGCCACTTTCTTGTCCCGCTTGCTGGCATCGATCAACTCTGTGGCGGAGACAGGCCGGTTCAGGCAATGGGCAAAATATTTCTGAATAAAGACGTGGATTGAATCGTATTCGGCCCGGTCCAAAAGACCGCGCTCGACGGCGATGTAATTTGCCAGGTCAACGCCCCACGCCACCGCTTTACCATGCGGGATGCCGTGATTAGTGATCGCCTCGAGGGCATGGCCGAAGGTATGGCCATAGTTGAGGATGCGCCGGAGATCGCGTTCGTATTCGTCCTTTTCGATGATCGGCTTTTTGACGTTCAAGCTTTCATAAATGAACCTGCTTAAATTGGGATTGCGCAGACCACCCTCATCCATGGACTTCGTCAGGAACGCGAACTGCGCAGGAGAGCCGATCAGGAGAAGTTTGGTGATCTCACCATACCCGGAAATAATCTCGGTATCCGAAAGCGTGTCGAGGAATGGCAGACAGACCAGCACACGATGCGGGGAGTGGAAAGCGCCCAGTTGATTCTTAAAGGCGCCGAAATTGATGCTGGCCTTCGCCCCGATGCAGCTGTCGCACATGCCAAGCAGGGTGGTGGGAATATAGACCCAACGAAGTCCGCGATAATAAATATGGGAGCTTAAAGTCGCGATGTCCTGGATGATTCCACCACCTATGGCGATGACGATCGTTTGCTTGGTGGCATTGTTCCGTTGAAAAAACTCGAGCGCTCGTTGCGTTCCAGCCAGTGTTTTTTCCTCTTCCGTTGCCGGAACGGAAAGCCAGGGCAATCGACTCAGCAAAGGAGCCAGTTGCTCGCTATAAATCCTGGCAACATTTTCATCCACCAAAACCACCGCGTTGGAGAAAGACTCCAGTTGGACCAGAAGCTGGGTCAGGTCGACGGGAAAATCGACTTGATAATCTCCTTGCCCGGAGTGGATGGTGAGACTTGTAAGCGAGGACGAGCTCATTGAGAGAGAAAACCTCCATCGATGGGTATGCACTGGCCGGTAAGATAGGTATTTCGATCGGAGACCAGGAACGCCACGAACTCGGCAATTTCCTCGGGCTTGGCCAGACGCCCCAGCGGAACTTGAGCACGCAAAGCCTCAATTTGTGCGGGATTATTATTTTGCCGTGTCATGTCGGTTTCGACGAAGCCGGGACAAATTGCATTTACGAGGATGTTGTAGGGCGCGAGCTCGACTGCGGAGCTTTGAGTCAACCCATTCAATCCTGACTTGGACGCCGTATAAGCCATCCGTCCCACGCGGGAGACAAGGCTGTAGCAGGAGCTGATATTCAGGATGCGCCCCCAGCCACGCGCTTTCATCGGGCCCGCCACGGCCTGCGTCAGGAGAAATGGCGCGGTCAGGTTGGTATTCAGGATGGTCTGCCAATCATCAAGAGGCAGGGTTTCCAACGGATTGATTTTGTTCAGGCCCGCGTTGTTAACGAGAATGTCAGGCTGCCACGTGCTGCCTTGAAGATACGCTTGCACTGAGGTGGGCGAGACGAGATCCAATTCCTCCCGTGTTGGAGTCCTTACCTCATGGCCCCGGCTGCGCAAGAGTTCGGCAATGGCGTGGCCAATTCCGCGATTGCCGCCAGTGACAAGGGCCTTGCGTGACGTTTCCATTTATTCCTCCACCAAAGGGACAAACATGTTTTCCCGCAACTCTTCCCGGCTTAAAAACGGCGCCATGTCTTCCAGCGGTGAAGAGATCATTTTGCCATTATCTAGTTTGCGTGATGTGAGTTTCGGCGCGAAAGGCTGTTCCAGGTCGAGCATCAGTTCACATATCTGGGGACCGTCGCCACCGATGGTTTCCACGATCAGTCGTTCCATTTCCCCATGGTCCGAACAACGCCGGTAAGCAAACCCAAACGCTTCCGCAATTTTCCTAAAGTCTGGAAAGGTGATGCCGGAATCGACTCCGCAACCGACGATGTTATCGGCAAAGAAATTGGATTGGGTCTGACGGATCGAGTGATACCCGAGATTGTTGTAAATAAAGACTCTCACCGGAAGATTGAGGCCGCGAATGGTCTGCAATTCCTGCAGATTCATCATGATACTGCCGTCGCCTGCAAGGCAAATAACCCGCTTCTTTCCACCCGCCGCAATCGCAGCGCCCAGCGCCCCCGGAATGTCGTATCCCATCGGCGCGCTGCCCGAATTATGATAGACCCGCTGGCCGGGTTTAATCTTTGCGGCTTGAAAAGCGGTCACGCAAGTGGTGCCATCACCAGAGACCACGATTTCGTCGTTATGAAGGTGATTAAAAAGAGTTTCGACGAAGCAATACGGATTTACTTTGCCGACTTTCTTCCAGTATTCCGGGAGCGTTACAGGATAGCGGCGCAACCACGCTTTGCACTGGGCAAGCCATTCGCTGTTTCGCTTTGTTTCATCGGCTGGAATGGCTGCAAGCAAGCGAGGTAGAAAATCCCCTAAATCCGCACAAACCGGCAGGTCCGGTTGAATCGTCGGTTTCTGCAATTCCAACGGGTCGATATCCACAATAACTTTGAAGGCCTCCCGCGCAAAATTCTGCCAGTTATAACTGACGAGCCGGATATTCAATCGGCAACCAAGCACGAGTAGAAAATCGGAATTTTGCACGGCGAAATTTCCAGCGCGGTTGCCCAGGGAGCCGGGACGTCCTGCATAGCAGGGGTGATCGTCCCATAATAGATCGTTGGAGTTAAACGCCGTCACCGTTGGCACGCCGAGCTTTTCAATCGCCTGCAGGAAAACGTCATACTTGCCGCTCAAACGCACGCCTGAACCAGCATAAATCACCGGACGCTTGGCAGCGCGAATTTTGTCGAGAATGGTGGTGATGGTCTTGTCGAGACCTGACAGGTCACGTTGCTCGATTTCCTTCTTCGGATCGAAACCAACCAGCTTCTCCGGATCGATTTGAGCGCCTTGGACATCGATTGGAATATCAATCCAGCAGGGCCCCGGACGTCCGTGGATCGCGAGATAGAGCGCCTTCTCTAAATGATAACGGATGGTCTCCGGTTCCCAAACCACCACGGCATATTTGGTGCAGCTTTCCACCATTTTCACAATATCCACTTCCTGGTCGCCCAATTGCCGCAAGGCCAGGCCGGTGCTGCGCACGGTGGTCTCGCGCTTGACCTGGCCGGAAATCACGATCATCCCGAGCGAATCGACATATGCTCCCCAGACGCCGGTGATCGCGTTGGTAGCCCCGGGACCGGTGGTCACGTTGACGGCGGCGAGGCGATTGGTCAGCCGGAAATAACTTTCCGCGGCGATGGCGCAGCCCTGTTCGTGATGGCAGCAGATATATTCCAACCCTTTGCAACGACCGATCGCATCGTTGAGATGCATCGCGCCTCCACCAGTGACGAGAAAGACGTGCTGGATCCCGTGCTTCACCAGCGTTTGCGCAACGTAATCAGCCAGACGCATCATAGACCTGATAAATTACGGGGGCACATCACCCTGTCGAGAGGTAACTTCGATACGAAACGCACCGATTTACGCGGCGGCGCGGTCGGAGAACTGAAGTTGGTAGAGATCGCGGTACAGTCCGGGACGAGCGAGCAGTTCCGCGTGCGAGCCGATATCGACCACACGTCCCTTTTCCATGACCAAAATCCTGTTCGCATTCACGACGGTGGAAAGGCGGTGCGCGATGACGATGGCGGTGCGGTTGCGCATGAGTTTTTCAGTCGCATCCTGAATCAGCTTCTCCGATTGCGAATCGAGCGCAGATGTCGCCTCATCCAGAATTAGAATTCGTGGGTCCTTCAACAAAACTCGGGCGATGGCAATGCGCTGCCGCTGCCCGCCCGAGATGGAAACGCCGCGTTCACCGACACGGGAGCCGTACCCCTGTCGCAACTGAGAGATAAATTCGTGCGCGTTGGCGGCCTTCGCGGCGGCGATGACTTCCTCGTGAGTCGCTTCAGGCCGACCATAGCGAATGTTTTCCTCCAGCGTGCCGGAGAAAAGAATGCTGTCCTGCATGACGATGCCGATCTGGCGCCGGACTGACTGAACGTTATAGCCGGTGATAAATTTGTCATCGATGACTATCTCTCCGGCGGTCGGATCGTAAAATCGCGCGAGCAAAGTAATGATTGTGCTTTTGCCCGCACCACTGGGACCGACCAGGGCAATCATTTCGCCGGGTTGGACCGTGAAACTGACGCGATCGAGTGTGGCCTGGCCGATCCGGTAGCCGAAGGAGACGTTGCGGAACTCGACGGTGCCCTTCATTCGCGGAAATTCGGGCAGGTTGTCGTTTTCCGGGATATGCGGCTTCGTATCGAGGAGAGCGAAAACTTTCTCCATCGCCGTGACGCCTTTCTGGATAACGGCGTTGGATTCGACGATGCGGACGATGGGCGTGTAGAGCATCGTGAGGTAACCGAGAAAGGCGAAGAGTTTGCCTGGGGTGAATCCGTCGATATGGCGACAAAGGAACCACGCCCCAAAGGCAATCGCAACGAATTGGCCGAAACCGGAAAGGAATTCGGCGGCGGTGAGAAGAAGCGTGTTGCGCCAGACAACCCGGTTGAAATGCCCGTAATCGGCCTGGATGCCGGTGCGGAACGACTCCTCTTCCTCGTCCTCCGTAGCGAAGGCGCGGACGACGCGATTATTCGCAACGCGCTCGTTGAGGAAGCCGACCACGCGATGCCAGTTGCGAATGTGGCGCCGACTCTCAAAGCGCATGCGCCGCCGGTGCCAGCGATAATTGACGATCAGGAGCGGAGCGAGGATCACCGAGACAAACGCGAGTTGCCAGTTGATGTAAAAGAGCCAGATGAGGACGCCGAGTGCCGTAAAAAGATCGCTGAACAGCGTGACCGAGGCGCCCGTGACCAACGTGTGAATGGAGACAGAATCGTCGATGACGCGGGCGACAATCCTTCCGGTCTGGCGCTCTTCGTAGAATTTAAGCGAGAGCTTCTGCAGGTGCGAGAAGATGGAGACGCGGAGATCGCAGGTGACCCGCATGCCCGTGGTCTGGATGAGATTATTGCGCGTCATCTGTGCCAGGGAACGAACGATGAGGAGGACGAGATATATGCCGAGAAGGGGAACGATCGAGTTCCAACCATTGGGCTTGGTCGTGAAGTCGATGATCTTTCCCATCAAAAAAGGGAAGGCGAGCGAACAAAGCGTGAAGAGAAGAATGAAACCGAACGCGGCGGCCAACTGTGGTTTGTAAGGCGCGAGATAGGCACTCGCACGGACAAGTGTCCCCATAACTTCATCGCGAGAGCGTTTGCGTTGGGGCATCGGAGTACTTACGCGGACGCTATCACGTTGAGACGATTTCTCAATTTTATTGTAAGAAACAGGGGTATTTATTGAACAGGACGATGCTCGCTAACTCGTTAAATACGAGTCTCTTGAGAATGTATAGGGTTGCTTCAAGGAATTTTTAGGAAGAGGCGATCATTGGTGCCACTATGGTACTAGAATGCTGTCTTATGATACCCTGTCTACGCCATGGCCCTGAATCTGGATCACCTCGAACGATTAGCGGCAGAGTGGAAATCCCTCCAGCCGTTGGAACCTTCGCGCGATGAGAGGCTTTGGCAGAAGCTGCGCCTTGAATGGAATTTTCATTCCAACCATATAGAGGGAAATACACTGACTTATGGAGAAACGGCAGCGTTCCTTCTTCACGACCAGGTTTCAGGCACCCATTCCGGCCGCGAGTATGACGAAATGAAAGGGCACGATTTGGCCATCAAGCTCGTGCGCAATCTGGCCGCTTCTCCGCAGGATTTGACGGAAGCGGACGTCCGCAACCTAAACCAGATCATCCTAAAAGAGCCCTTTTACAAGGATGCCGTTACTCCCGATGGCAAACCATCGCGAAAGCTTATCACTCCCGGGCGTTACAAAGAAGAGCCCAATAGTGTCCGTACCTCAACAGGAGAGCTTTTTGAATATGCCTCCCCTATGGACGTGCCGCCGCGCATGACCAAGTTGGTGGAGGCGATTCGGAAGTGTGCGGGGAAAGACAGTCTGACTTTCATGGCTGCCTTAGCTATTACTCACCATGAATTTACCCTCATCCATCCGTTCGACGATGGAAATGGGAGAACGACGCGGTTGATAACGAATTATATACTATTAAAAAAGGACCTGCCCCCGCTGGTTATTCCGTCGGAAAAGAAAAAAGATTACCTGAATGCGCTACGACAGGCAGATGGTGGCGATCCAACTCTGTTGACTGATTTTTTTGCGGATCAATTGGTCTGGTCACTGGATCTCGCCATTAAAGCGGCCAAAGGCGAAAGCCTTGAAGAACCGAGCGATATTGAAAAAGAGATCGCGTTGTTTGTGAGAGAACAAGAGAGAAGCCAAGAAAATCCAAAAGGAAAAAATAAAGAGGATTTTCGAAGGGTTTGGGAAGAAAGTTTGAGCCTTATCTTGTTAAAGCTCGAAGAAAAAACCCGTGAACTTGGTAAGCTTTTTTCCAAACGAGAAATTACTCTTCAAGTAGGTATTGAATTTTTTTCTTTAGCGGAGGGAATTTCAAAGATAACGCACAATATTCCAACATCTTTACCTGAAAGGGTTGAGGTCTCTTTAGAATTTGAAGGCTATCGTGCTGCCCCATCTGATCCATTCAGCATTCGAGAATGGGTGACTTTTCGCTTGGAAGAATATGCTTATAGAATCTTGTGCCAGCCTGAAATTAATCTAATTTTTCCCTATTCTAAAAATCCTAGCCCGTCCGAAATTGATGATATAACGAGCAAAATCATCAGAAGACTTTTTAAGGAAGTTAAACAAAAATCATTGGCGCCTACCCCGCGTGGTATTCCTGGAGGGACTTAACGCCGAGGGTCTTGGTCTTGAGCGAGCGCAGGGCGAGGAGCGTGGCTTGCGCGGCGGCGAGCGTGGTCATTACCGGGACGCGCTGGTAGAGTGCGGTGGTGCGGATTTTCACTTCGTCCTGGCGCGCGACGTGGCCGGCGGGCGTGTTGATGATGAGCGCGATTTCGCCGTTCTTAAGCATGTCGAGGACGTTGGGACGGCCTTCGTTGAGCTTGAACAAGCGCATGACGGGGACGCCGGCGGCCTCGAGCGTGGAGGCTGTGCCGGAGGTGCTGTAAACCCAGAAGCCGAGTTCCTGCAAACCGAGGGCCAGGGCCGGGATGGCGTGCTTGTCGGCATCGCGCACGCTGATGAAGACGTTGCCTTGCATCGGCAGCGGCGGCATGGCGGCCATCTGCGTCTTGGCGTAGGCGAGGCCGAAATCGTCGTCGATACCCATGACTTCGCCGGTCGATTTCATTTCGGGCCCGAGCAAGATGTCGCTGCCGCGGAATTTCGCGAACGGGAAAACGGCCTCTTTAACGGAGTAATGCGTGGGGATGATTTCCTCGGTGAAGTTGATTTTGGGATCGGTCAATTTCATGCCACTCATGACCATCGCCGCGTACTTGGCCAGCGGACGTCCGATGGTCTTGCTGACAAACGGCACGGTGCGTGAAGCGCGCGGGTTGACCTCGAGGACGTAGACGACCTCGTCCTTCACCGCGAACTGCACATTCATCAGGCCGCGCACGTCGAGTTCCTTCGCCATCTTGACGGTGGCGGAGCGGATTTCGTTCTTCACGTTTTCCGAGAGCGTGGGCGCAGGAATGACGCAGGCCGAGTCGCCGGAATGGACGCCCGCCTGCTCGATGTGCTCCATGATCGCGCCGATCACGGCGATCTCGCCATCGGCGATGCAATCGACATCGACTTCGGTGGCGTCGTCGAGAAAGCGGTCGACGAGCACGGGGCGCTCGGGTGAGGCGGCGACGGCAAAGCGCATGTAGTGCCGCAGTTCCTCGTCGCTATAGACGATCTGCATGGCGCGTCCGCCGAGCACGAAGCTGGGACGGACCAAGACGGGATAGCCCACCGTCGCGGCAGCGGCCACGGCTTCATCTTCGTTGGTCGCGATGCCGTTCGGCGGCTGCTTGAGGCCAAGCTTGTGCAGCATCTGCTGGAACATCTTGCGGTCCTCGGCGCGCTCGATCGACTCGACGCTGGTGCCGATGATCTTCGTCTTGGTGCCTTCGAGCGCCTTTTCGAGACCGGCGGCGAGATTGAGCGGCGTCTGCCCGCCGAACTGGACGATGATGCCGTCCGGCTGTTCCTGGTGGCAGATGTTGAGGACATCCTCGAGCGTAAGCGGCTCGAAGAAAAGTTTGTCGGAGGTGTCGTAATCGGTCGAGACGGTCTCGGGGTTCGAGTTGACCATCAGCGTTTCGTACCCGATTTCGCGCAACGCAAAAGCGGCATGGACGCAACAGTAATCGAACTCGATGCCCTGCCCGATCCGGTTCGGTCCGCCGCCCAAAATCATGATCTTCTTTTTGTCCGACTTACGGACTTCATCGAGCCCGTTGTCGTAGGTTGAGTAGTAGTAAGGTGTGTAGGCCTCGAATTCCGCCGCGCAGGTATCGACGAGGCGGTAGGAGGGGTGGAGATTTGTTTGATCTCGTAAATCGCGAATGTCTTTTTCGACGAGTCCAAATGCAGCGGCGATCTGACGATCAGAAAAACCGAGGGCTTTCGATTCTACGATTAATTTTGCGAAGCCTTCTTCCGCAAAGCCCATGTTACCGAAATTAAGGCTGCGACGCTCCGCCGTGGTCCATTTCTCGTTCTGCGGTAGAAATCCAGTCTTACCCTTTTCAGGGTTATCCGCTAAAGGAATTTCCACATCAAGAACCTGTTTGAACTTATCCCCAACCGCATAAAGCATCTCTTCGCGATCAACCAACTCTTTAAGCTGCGCCAAAAACCACGGATCAATCTTCGTCAGATTAAAAATCTCCTCGTTGGTAAATCCGGCTCGCATCGCATGGCGGATATAAAAAATGCGCGCATCATTCGGCGTAACAAGCTTCTGCTGGATAATTTCGCGTGCGAGAACCGGTGCAGTGGTAGCCGCCGCTGTCCCTAGCGGCGGAAGTTTCCCGGAAGAGGTACCGCCCTGAGCTCCGCCAATGGAGACATCGGCGGCTACCGCGGAAGGGGAGGCGAAACGTTCGCCATACTTCCCACCGCCAAAGCCCCACGCCCCGACTTCCAGCGAGCGCAGCGCCTTCTGCAGCGATTCCTTGAAAGTGCGGCCAATGGCCATCGCCTCGCCGACGCTCTTCATCTGCGTAGTCAGCGTGGCATCGGTCTGCGGAAATTTCTCGAAGGTGAACCGGGGAATCTTGGTGACGACGTAGTCGATGGTCGGCTCGAAGCTAGCTGGCGTTTCGCGCGTGATGTCGTTCTTGATCTCGTCGAGCGTGTAGCCGACGGCGAGCTTCGCCGCGATCTTCGCGATGGGAAAGCCGGTCGCCTTCGACGCCAGCGCAGAGCTGCGCGAGACACGCGGGTTCATCTCGATGACGATCATGCGTCCCGTCTTCGGATCGACGGAAAATTGAATGTTGGAGCCACCCGTTTCGACGCCGATCTCGCGGATGACCGCGAACGAGGCGTCGCGCATGACCTGGTATTCCTTGTCGGTCAGCGTCTGCGCCGGAGCGACGGTGATCGAGTCGCCGGTGTGGACGCCCATGGGGTCGAAATTCTCGATCGAGCAGATGATGACGCAGTTGTCCGCCCGGTCGCGCATGACCTCCATCTCGTACTCTTTCCAGCCGATGAGCGACTCGTCGATCAGCACCTCGCTGACGGGCGAGAGATCGAGCCCGCGCTTGACGATGTCCTCAAATTCTTCCTTGTTGTAGCCGATGCCGCCGCCCGTGCCGCCCATGGTGAACGCAGGCCGGACAATGAGCGGGAACGTGCCGATGCGGTTGGCGATTTCGCGCGCCTCTTCCAACGTGTGTGCCGTGCCGGACGCGGGCATGTCGAGGCCGATTTTTTCCATCGCCTCCTTGAACAGCTGGCGGTCCTCGCCCTTCTTGATCGCTTCGGCATTGGCGCCGATCATCTGCACGCCGTACTTCGCCAGCACGCCCGATTCGTAAAGCGACATGGCGGTGTTGAGCGCGGTCTGGCCGCCGAGCGTGGGAAGCAACGCATCGGGCCGTTCGCGCTCGATGATTTTCTCGACGATCTCCGGCGTGATCGGCTCGATGTAGGTGCGGTCGGCGAATTCCGGGTCGGTCATGATCGTCGCCGGGTTGGAGTTGATCAGGATGACGCGGTAACCCTCCTCGCGCAGCGCTTTGCAGGCCTGCACGCCCGAGTAATCGAATTCGCACGCCTGGCCGATGATGATGGGGCCGGAGCCGATGAGGAGGATGGATTTGAGGTCAGTACGTTTGGGCATGGCGTGGCGGCGCAGTCCGGGGACAATGCGCCGGATACGTTTATAAAGCGCAACCGGCGCGGGGCAACGCTGTTTTTGTAACGATTTTGGGCAAGGCTGCGGGGGTGAGGGGAATTTTTGACGGAATTACCAAATTTC